>Ga0181520_10003308_pt1 | contig 28504 bp, 29 predicted proteins | sample PEATcosm2014_Bin_29_FD_132451 | JGI IMG/M metagenome (GOLD analysis project Ga0181520, IMG submission 132451) | Peatland microbial communities from MTU Mesocosm Facility, Houghton, MI, USA - PEATcosm2014_Bin02_30_metaG | ecosystem: Environmental > Terrestrial > Soil > Wetlands > Peat | place...
ACTCAAAAGTTATGAAGCCAAGGTGCTGGAAACCGAAACCCGTCTCTTGTGCAAACTGGCAAAAAAACAAGGCCTCGCCCTCATCCCCTCCATTCCTAATTGAGCAGAGGTTCATGGGGAGGGGGCGTGTGAAACCATTCAGCGGCGGCGGCGACGGCGCTTGCAGGCAGACGGGAAATATGTCTGCTGTGTCAGATTCCAGGGTGGAACGGCCCGCGCGCAAGCTGGGTTTCAAGGTTTTTGCGCCGGGGATAATCATTGACCGAAATGCGCATATCTGGTTACATAACCTCATGGTCGCCGGCAGACTAAACCAGTCAACCAGGCACGGGGTCCTGCACACCCTGCGGCCCATTTTCTGTTAGGCCCGAGACACACTATGAAAATTGAACCATGTCCAAAGTGCGGCTCGACAAATCGAGAGCGAGGGGAAGTGTTCCCCAAAGGCACGTTGTGGGATGTTCGCTTCAAATCGGCAGAGTCATTTGGATTGAGTTTTAAGAAGAAAGTCGCAGCGATAGCTTGTCCGAAATGTGGCTATATTGAGTTTTACCTTGCTGCCCATGATGATACTTGACCAGCGGCCTAATAGTATTGCTAGGCGGAACAGCTTGCTTCCGACATTAAGCCAAGCCTTTGCCGGGAGCCACAGTTAGCGCCACTCACCCCGGCGGCCCGGCGGGACTTGCCCTGCCTGGTTGAAACCGCTTAAAACGCAGTTTTGCCCGGTAAATACCAGCCAGCACAGCTATTCTGTGAAACGCAAGGCAAGGCCGAAAACAGCATAAATTGAACAGGTGAATGACGCGGGAAGCGTGGCCGGGCGGTCGCGGTTGCACCGCCCATTATTTGGGGCTGCGGGGCACCGCAGCCCTGCTATTCCTGGAATCGGTGCCGGAGGTGGGCGCCGCAGCGTGCCCATTTGCACGAACGCTAGACGACAGTTTGAGTGCCGTCAATCTGCAGAAAACCAAAGTGGAGAAGAACACAATTAAAGCGGAAGTCGCTTCAGTTCTTCCTCGGCCTTCTGGATGTCGGCGAGCGTGCCGGTTTGGAACCAGCGGCCGTGGTGCGGCAGGCAGAACAGCCGGTTTTGTGCGAGCGCCCGCCGCCAGAGAACTTTTACGGAAAATTTCCCGTCGGGCGCGTCCCGCAGCACGCGCGGATGAAAGATGCCAATGCCCGCGATGATATAAGGCGCCTCCGCCGTGTTCCAGCCGAGGGTGTTCTCCGGTTTGATGAAAAGATGGTCTTCACCCTGGTCGTGGCCCACGGCACTGGCCTTGGATTGCGCGAGCAAAAGGAAGTCCATCCGGGTGTCATCCCAGTGCTGCGTCAGCCGGTCCAGCGCGGTTTCGCCGGTGTCGCTCCAGAGGATGTCGCTGTTGATGACAAAGACCGGCTCGTCGCCGAGAAACGGCGCGGCCTGCTTCAAGCCGCCGCCGGTTTCGAGCGGCTCGGCCTCCTCGGAAATGGTGGTGCGGAGATTTTTTTTGAATCCGGCGAGATGCGTTTGCAATTGTTCCTTGAGATAGGAGACGTTGATGACGATTTCCCGGATGCCGTAGGCGCGCAGCTTGTCCAAGGCGTATTCGATCATGGGCCGGCCCGCGACGGGCACGAGCGGCTTGGGCGTGTGGCTGGTCAGCGGCTTGAGCCGCGTGCCATAGCCGGCGGCCAGCAGCATGGCGGTTTTAATCCGTTGTGACATGGCGTTCCATCCAGTCCTTCACGCCGGCGAGCGCGGGGTGGCGCAGCGCATGGCGCAGGCGGCGTTCCACGCGCGGCGAATGTTGCCGGCGGTAATCAAGTTTGCCTTCGTGCCGGGCGAGCCGTTCAAAGATGCCCAGCACGCGCGTGTGCCGCTGCGCCGCGAGAATGGCGAGCGACGTTTCAAATGCTTCCCGGTCGAGCGCGGGAAAGGCGGCAAGGTAGCGCGCCAGCATTTTTTCCGACAACGCCTCCGGCACGTCGCGCCGCGCGTCTTCGAGCAGCGAAACCAAATCATACGTCACCGGCCCGCCGTAAGCGTCCTGAAAATCCAGCAGCCCGGCCTGCCGCACCCCGGCGCGGTCCGGCAGCAGCATGAGATTGGCGACGTGATAATCCCGCAGCAGCAGCGACGCCGGCACCTGATGCGCCAGCGGCAGCACGGCCCGCCACGCAGTTCGGAAATCCTCCTTTTCCAGCGCGGAAACCGCCGGTGTGCGCCACTGCACGAACAATTCGGCGTCCTCCAGCATTTTTTCGGGATGATAGACGCGCAAGTTTTCCGGCACGGCCTGCGGATGCCGGTGCAGGGCGATCAAAACATCGGTGGCCAGGGTGAACAGTTGTTCCGCCACGTCCCGGCCGGAACTGCCGCCGCCGTGAGAAGTTTCCAGATCAAATGAGGTTTGAGCCTCGGCACCCCGGCGGCGGTTTAGCTTTGAAAAAACTTCCGCCGAATCCGGCTGGTCCAAAAGCTGCGCGAAATTGACATCGCCAAAATCTTCCAGCAGGAGCAGGCCATTGGTTTTGTCCTGGGCAAGGATTTCCGGCGTGCTGAAACCGATTTTCCGGAGATGCCGGGCAATGCGCACGAACGGGGCAATGGAATCCGGCGCCTGCGAGGCGTCCATCAGGATGGCGGTCTGGCGGTCCGTGCGCAGGCGGAAGTATTTCCGCACCGAGGCGTCGCCGGTGAGCGGTTCGCAGGCGGCGGTTTTCCAGTGCGCAAAGCCGGGGAGTGCGCCGGTCACGGTCATGATCAGGCGTGGCTGCCCAGTTGCAGCCGCGGGTCGGTTTCCAGCAGGGCCTTGAGATTCGGCCAGTTCGCGGTGCTCAGGTCGTTGAAGGCGTTCAAATAAACCGCCACGACTTCGTGCGGATATTTGCCGAGCAGAACCTCGACGGCCGGTTTCAGCTTCGCGTCGTCCATCGCCTTCGGCAAATCTTCCACCACGCCGTTTTCGTGCGGGATGCCGAGCGTGTTCAAAAAATCCGCCAGCATGGCCGCGTGTTTTTTCACCAGCCAGGCGCGGATGAAGGTGGCGGCGGCGGGATCAAGGCTGGGCTTGGTGAGCGCGGCCAGCATGGCCGCATGGCGCGCCGCGCGCGGCTGGCGTTCCAGAAAAACCGGGCGGACGTGCTTGGCTTCGGCAACCGCCGCCAGCGTGGCTTTGTAGGCCGGCTTGTCCGACTCGAAGATGAAGGATAAAATGTCATTCGCCAGCGCGGGCGACATGAAACCGAGGAGTTCGTGGGAGGTCAGCATAAATTTTTTATCCGCTAATTTAGCGAATTGACGCGAATCACAAAACCATTCGTGAAAATTCGCGCAATTTGCGGATTGATTTGTTGTGAATCCATTCGTGGGTTAAGAAATTGTGGTCACGGAAATTTTATTTTTCCTCGCAATCGTTTCGCAAGCCTCGCGCTCGAGCAGGAGCGACTTGCCGGATTCGATGGCGAGGACGGAAAATTTCGCCGCCGCGCACGTTTCAAAAGTCTGCGCGCCGAGGCAGGGGATGTCGAACCGCATGTCGTGATTCAGCTTGGCCACTTTCACGGCGACCGCGCCGCCGTCCTTGCCCGCAAGCCCGCCGCCGCGCACCAGACATTTGTCCGTGCCTTCAACGCCTTCGACGGCCAGCACCGTGCCGTTTTTCACGACCACGAGCTGGCCGATTTCCAGCCGCGAAACTTCCTTGGCGATGCGGAAACCAAATGCCACATCCGCTGTTTGCGCGGCGGAAAGCTTCGGGCCGAGCGCAAAACCGGCCTGCGGCATCAGCGGCGCGAGCCAGGGCGTCGCCTCGATGAGTTCCACGCCGTCCTTTCTCATTTCATCCGCAATCGCGCCGAAAATCGTGTGTGCGTTTTTTTCCTTGAGCCGCATGAGCACGCCCATCGCGCGCAGATCGGGCCGGAAATCGAACAGGTTTTTCGGCGCGATCTGGCCGAGCATGACGCACTGCTTCACGCCGCGGCTGGTGAAGGTGGAGATCATTTTTCCAAGCTGGCCGACCTTGAGCCAGACGAGGTCGTCCACGAGCGCGGCGAGCGCGGGATCGGTCTCGCCTTCGGCGGCGGCGGCGACAATGCGCCTGACGCCGGCGGCGCGGGCGAGCCGGGCAAACTCCAGCGGCAACGAGCGGCTGCCGGCGATCAGACCGATGGATTCGGACGCAAGATTCATGCGATTCGGGACGAGGAACTTAGTGGTTTTATCCGCCGGAAGCCAGCCGGTAATTTGTCTTTGACCGGCTGAGTTTTTTAGCCTGCCGCTCTTGCCTTGCAAGCTTCATGCTGCAAAGGTTTTCGTTATTTCATTTTCCGTTGGAACCGGTGGCGCGCAAATGAAAGCAGTCCGGAAAACTTGCAGCCCGGCTCAATGTATTTCCCGATGACGTAAAATGCGAAATAGTAAACCCGGCAGAAGCTCCAGATTGCCAGCGCGAGCAGCAGCGCGGTCTTCAATGCCGGGCGGTCAAGAAACAGCAAGACGGACGTGACAATGCCGAGGAACAGAAACAGCAGTCCTTTCAATTTGATCCAGAACGGATTCGACAGGTTTTTCATGGGAACAAGCTCAAAACCGCGTTGGCCGCTCGTCCCGCCGCGCCCGGTTCGCCGAGCGAGGAGATGATTTTGGCAAGCTGGGATTTGATTTTTGCCCGGCGTGATTCGTCCTGCAACAGCTCCAGCGCCGCTTGCGAAAGATTTTCCGGCGTGGCGTCGTTTTGAATGAATTCTGGATAAACCGTTTCGCCCGCGAGCAGATTCGGCATCGTCAGCGAGTTCACCGTCACGATGCGCCGGGCGATCTGGTAGGTGAGCCACGAGGTTTTGTAGAGCGTCACCGTCGGCACGCCGAAAAACGCGCATTCCATCGTCACCGTGCCGGTCGAGGCGAGGGCGACATCCGATTCCGCCAGCGCCCACGGTAGTTCACCGATCTGGATTTCCAGATTCGCACCAAGCGATTTCGCGAGGGTCATCAGCGGCGGATTCGGCAAAACCATTTTCGCCTTCGCCGCCGGCATTTTTTCCTGAATCACTTTCAGCGCGGCGAGCATCACCGGCAGATGCCGTTGCAACTCGCTCTTGCGACTTCCGGGCAGCAGTAGAACCGTCGGCACGGAACTTTTTTTCTGCATTCTTAATTCTTCCTTCTGCATTCGCTCCACCATCGGATGCCCGACAAACTCCACGCGCAACTGCGGCACGCGCCGCGCATACCAGCCCTTCTCGAACGGGAAAATGCTCAACAGCAGATCGTAATCGCGCGCCAGCTTGTCCGCGCGGCCCGGCCGCGACGCCCAGACCTGCGGCGAGACAAACTGGATGATTTTCGGATCCCACTGGGAAAACGGGTTTTCACGGACATATTTCCTGACCGCCCGGCCGAAGCGCAGGTTGAACCCGCCGTAATCCACGCCGATGACCACGTCCGGCTTGCGCTCAATCGCCAGCGCGAGCAGTTGGTTGAACAGCCGCCGGAATTTCAAAAGGTTTTTCAGCACGTCCGTGATGCCGATGACCGAGTGCTGCGTCAGGTCGAAGGCCAGTTCCACGCCGGCAGCGGACATTTTCGCGCCGCCCGCGCCGAAGAAAACAGGCGGAACCGGGAGCCGTTCGCGCAGCGCGGAAACCAGTTCCGCCGCGAGCAAATCCCCGCTTGCCTCGCCGGCGATGAGCATGAAAGTTTTCGGTTTCAACGGCCTGATTTTAGTGCAAGAACGCACCGGCGCGGAGAAAATTCTGGCGCCCGTTGCGTGGTCGGCACAAACGCAAGGTCGGCCGCACCGCGAGTTTCAGCCGTCGCGTAAAAATGCAAAAAATTTTAAGCGAAGAGGATTGCCCTTTCATCATTTGAAAAGACGGCCAGGTGAGTGGCGGTTTCGTTCTCGTCCCCGAACCGGCAGCCTGGCTGAGAGGATGATTTAGATTGCCGGCGGCTGGCCTGCTGGTATCCTGCCTCCCGGCTGTCGCGGAAAACCAGCCGGCAAACAAACACCGCATGAATCCAGAACTCTCCAGCTTCGCCGCGCGCCTGCGCGAATTGATTTGTCGGCATAAATTTCCCGCCGGCGGGCAGGCGCTGCATCAGAAATTTGACGCGCTGGCCTTGGAACTTTTTGCGCTCCAGTTCAAAGACAATCCAACCTACCAGAAAGTTTGCGAGGCGCGCAAGCTCACGCCGCCGGTCGTCGGGCATTGGACGCAGATTCCCGCCGTGCCGACTGCCGCGTTCAAGGAGCTGGAACTGACCAGCCTTGCGCCGGCCGAGCGCACCGCCGTCTTCCATTCCAGTGGCACGACCGGACAGAAGCCCGGCCGCCATTTTCACAGCTCCGAATCGCTGGCGGTTTATGAGGCTTCATTGTGGAAATGGTTTCAACTTCATTTTGGTGATGCGGGCCGGCTCATTTTCCTGACACCGGAGCAAGCCGCCGCGCCGCGTTCTTCGCTGGTTCACATGTTTGAGACCGTGCGCCAAAAATCCGGGCTGCCGGCAGCCGCCTTCACTGGAAATCTTTCCGCGGACGGTTCGTGGACGGTTGATTTTGCGGCAACCGTTCAAAAGCTGGAGACCGCCGGCAACGCCGGAACGCCGCTGACTTTGCTCGGCACGGCCTTTTCCTTCGTGCATCTGCTGGATCGCATGGCGGAGAGTCATTTGCAGTTCCGCCTGCCCAAAGCTTCGCGCGTGATGGAAACCGGCGGCTACAAGAACCGCTCCCGCGTGCTGCCGAAGGCGGAACTGCACACGCTCATCGCGGAGCGCCTCGGTTTGTCGCACGAAAACATCATCTGTGAATACGGCATGTGCGAATTAAGCTCGCAGGCGTATGATTCGGCCATCAGCGCGGAAAAGGGAAAGCCGATGGCGCGCCATTTTCAATTTCCGCCGTGGGCGCGTGCGCAAATCATCTCGCCGGAAACCGGGCGCGAAGTCGCCGACGGTGAAACCGGCTTGATCCGCGTGCTTGACCTTGCCAATGTGTTTTCCGTCGCGGCGGTTCAGACGGAAGATCTGGGCGTCCGCCGCGGTGCCGGCTTTGAACTGATTGGCCGCGCGCACCTGGCCGAGCCGCGTGGCTGTTCGCTGCTGGCCGCATGAAATCGCAAACCTGAAATCCAAGCCGAAAAATTTGTGAACCTGCCAGACTATTTCCTCGCCGATCTGCCGCCGGAGGCGGCGCTGTCGCCCGCGATGGTCGCGGCGGCGTGCGACACCTTGAAGCGCAACCGGTTCAAATTTCTGCTGTCGCGCACCACGGACGACCTGGTGGAAATTCTCTGCGAGGTCGCGACGGAATGGCGGCGGCCGGGGAATCCATTTTGCAGGCTTGCGCTGGAACGCGGCCCGGCGGAAACCGGTTTTTCAAAAGCGGTTTTGGAGAAAGGCTTGGACGGATTTTTCCGCCAGTTTACACCGGAGCATTTTCAGTCACTGCTGGCGCAGGAGCTCGGCGATGCGACGGGGGTGACGCATGACCTGCGGCAGGAGACAGGCCCGGAGGCTGCGCCCCGTCACTGCCCGCACTTTTGGCGCGGGCCGGAATTGCTCGTCCACATCGCGGCGGGGAACATTCCGAATCCGACGCTGATGAGCATCACCCTGGGCTTGCTCACGCACTCGGCGCAGTTTGTGAAATGCGCGGGCGGCGCATCGTTTTTGCCGCGGTTGTTTGCCCATTCGATTTACCAGGCTGATCCGAAACTCGGCGCGTGCCTGGAGATCGCCGAATGGCGCGGCGGCGACCGCGAACGGGAGAACGTGCTGTTTGCCGAGGCGGATTGCGTGACGGCGACGGGCCGCGATGAAACCCTCGCCGCGATTCGTGCGCAGTTGCCGGCGAATGTGCGCTTTGTCGGCCATGGCCACCGGGTGAGCTTCGGGTTTGTGGCGCGGGAGGTTTTGCGCGAGGAAACGATTGCCGGGATGGTTGCGCGGGCGGCGGCGGACGTCATTGCGTGGGATCAGCACGGCTGTCTTTCGCCGCACGTCTTTTACGTCGAGGAGCGTGGCGAGGTGGAATCGGATAAATTTGCCGCGCTGCTCGCCCGCGAACTGGCCGGCCGCGAGGCGGCTGAACCGCGCGGAAAAATTTCCACGGCGGAAGCGGCGGCCATCGCGTCGCGCCGGGCAATTTATGAGACCATCGCCGCGCACCGCGCCGATGCGAAAATCTGGTCAAGCCAGGATTCGACCGCGTGGACGGTGGTTTTTGAACACGATGTGAGCTTCCGCTTTTCGCCCTTGAACCGTTTTATTTATGTGAAGCCGGTGCCGGAGGTGGCGGCGGTGATGCCGGGGGTGGACGAGATTCGCGGGAAAGTCTCCACCGTGGGCCTCGCCGCGCCGCCGGAAAAAATGCAGGAGCTGGCGCTGCGCTTCGCGCGCTGGGGCGCGCCGCGGATCTGTCCGCTCGGCCAGATGCAAAATCCGCCGCTGACCTGGCGGCACGACGGCCGGCCCGCGCTCGGCGACCTGGTGACCTGGACGGATTTTGAACAATGAATTTCACCCACAGATGCACACAGTCTGTGCCCATCTGTGGCTAATAAATTATGAAGATGGAATTGCGAAAATCGTTTCAGTTTGAGGCGGCGCATTTGCTGCCGCATTTGCCGGAGACGCACAAATGCCGGCGGCTGCACGGACACAGCTTCAAGGTGGAAATCGTCGTGGCCGGCGAGTGCGATCAAAAACTCGGCTGGCTGATGGATTATGCGGACATCGCGGCGGCGTTCAAGCCGTTCTGGGAAAAGCTGGACCACCATTATTTGAACGAGGTGGCCGGCCTGGAAAATCCCACGAGCGAAGCCGTCGCGGTGTGGATCTGGAAAAAGTTGAAGCCGAAACTGCCGCTGCTCACGGAAGTCGTCGTGGCCGAGACCTGCACGGCGCGGGCGGTTTATCGCGGGGAATAATTACGCTTTTGCGGCGTGCATCTCCGCGTGGACTTTGGCCACACCTTTGACGAGCGCTTCCCAGTCCGCCTCGTTCGTTTCCCAGCCGGCGCTGAAACGCACGGCGCGCACGGCCTGCGGGCCTTTGAAGCCCATCGCCGCGAGGACGTGCGACGGCTCCTCCTTGCCGGTCGTGCAGGCCGAGCCGGTGCTCACGGCAAAACCGGCCTTGTCGAGGCGGATGACCCATTGCAGTTTGCGGTCGCCGTCAGGCATGAGCGCGGAAACGGTGTTCCACAGGCGCGGCACATTTGCGCCAATGATGCTTGCGCCGGGCAGCGTGCGCAGCAGCTCGCGTTCAAAATTGTCGCGCCACACTTTGCGCAAAAGCTGCTCGCTGCGGGAAATCTGTTTCTCACGGATTTCGAGCGCGGCCAGCATCGCGGCGATGATCGCGACGTTTTCCGTGCCTGCGCGCCGGCCGCCTTCCTGCTTGCCGCCGTGGAGCAGGGGAGTGATGGACTTGCGGTGCGGCACTTTCAAAAAACCCACGCCGCGCGGCCCGCCGAACTTGTGCGCCGCGCCGCTGACAAAATCACATTCGCCCAATCCTTTCAACGGCAGCTTGCCGATGAACTGCACGGCGTCGGTGAAAAACGGAACTTCGTAAGCCTGGCAAATCGCGTGGATTTCGCGCCACGGCTGGATGACGCCGGTCTCGTTGTTCGCGGCCATCACGCCGACCAGGCCGGGCCGCTGGTCCGCCATTTCCGTCGTGATCCAGTCCACGTCCACCACGCCGTCGCGCGTGACGGGAATCCATTTTACGCGCCTGCCGAAATAATGTTTCGCCGAATCGTGGACGCACGGGTGTTCGATGGCCGAAATCCAAATCTCATCTTTTTCACCGAGCGTTTTTGAGAAATGGTGTGTGACCATGTTGTTCGCCTCGGTCGCGCCGCTGGTCCAGATGATGTCGAGCGGATGGCAGCCGAGAAACGCCGCGAGCTTCTCGCGCGCATCCGCCAGCGCAATGGCCGCGCGCGTGCCGGCCTGGTGCATCGAAGATGGATTGCCGCCGATCTTTTCGGTGACGTTGAGCCAGGCTTCGCGCGCCTCGCGCATCACGGGTGCGGTGGCATTGTAATCGAAGTAAATCATCGGCCGGACAGGATAATTAAGCGCGGACGGCTGGCGAGAATTTTGTGCAGCCACCAGCGCCATCTGTTTGAACCCATGCACGAATTCCACGAGGCGGAAATGGTCAACCGGGCGCAATCGCCCTTGGCCACGCCGTCCATCACGGGCATAGACAACGACATCGCCACGCAACTGGACGTGCATCTGACGTCCATCACCAACGCGCTGGGTTACGAAGTCCAGCTCCTCACTGTGGGTGTGTGGATGACGGTGATGTTCTCGGCCCAGGCGCGCACGATCACGCTGACCGGTCTGACGACGGGCATGGTGCAACAAGTGCGGGCGCTGGCGCTGGGCGGCAGCACCGGCCACAGCGACTGGTCCATGCCCGGCTCCAGCATCGTGGACTGAGGCTTGCGGACGGCCACCATGCAAAAGCTGAAATTCTGAAAGCAGATAACTGAAATCAGAATCAGCAGGCTGACAAAATCAAGCCGGGACGGGAAACTGTTCCGGCCGTTTTTCTTTTGCAGGAGCCGAGGTAACGAGACCCGTTTCAATTTCGGATTGGCGATTGTGGATTGCGGATTGTCAGAATGAGCCTCCTTACGTCGGCTCCTACGATAAAAGCTTTGGGAAGCATCCTCCCGGCATTGTCCAGCTTCGAGGGAGTCAAATCTTTCCCCGACGACGACGGGTCGTATCCCAGCGCCGCTTCAAAGTCCCATGATGGCTGTTGTGAAATCGCGGTAGCAAAAGGATCGAGCAGCAGTTTTTTGAAATTGAAACGATGTTCTTTATTGGGTTCATAAGGGCCGTCTACGCGATAGGCATAGAGTTGGCCAGAAACGATTCCTTTTACCCAGACATGCCAAACGTCGCCGGTGCGGTTGCGCGCTGAATCCAGATCAATCTCCCGCGCGGGCTCTGCGTCTTCAGGATGGCTGAAGAATTCCAGTCGCACGCGGCTGGCGTAGCGGCTGAAAATGGCGAAGTTCACTCTCCGCCGATTTTCTGTGTTCCCAACGGCATGGGAGAACCGGCCCGAACGTCAGCCTGTTCGGAGGTCTTCGAAATATAATCCGGCAAATTGAGTTGCGGCGATTTCATCATCGTTGCCAAAGAATTCGCGGTTCTTCCAAGGGAATTGCCACTCCGTCGCAGCGCGGCATCACTCGCGCCGTGTAATCCGTCGGCAGTCGGGTCGCAGGCACGGTTGCGCTGAAAGCGTAGCCGCCTGATTCGTCGGACAATGGGTCAAGACGAGTCATTTCCAATCGCACAGGAGGATTGTTTTTGATTCCGTCGGCGTATAGCTCCACCCGCACCGCCTTGGGATCAATGCCATGAAGACTAACTTGAACTTCAAGGATGTGTTTCCCGTCGCGGGTCGCCACCTTCACTTCGCCGAAATGCACCGCGGACCATTTCTGTTCCAGACAGTGCCGACAGTCCACCATTTGCTTGCCGATTACGCCTTTATTGACCACGCGCGATTAGCAGGCTATCGCTGCCGGGAGATAGTGTTTTTCCGTGTATTCGCACACGGCGCGGTTGGCGGAGAAGCGCGGGGTTAATCGCGCCATGCTTTCCCGCATCCGCGCGATCCAGTCTGTGGGAATGCCTTTTTCGTTGCGAGTATAAAATTCGGGAATCACTTCGCGTTCGAGTCGTTCGTAGAGCGCCTCGGCTTCCGCCGCGTCCCATGATGGATCGCTGCCATGTTCCTGACCGTCGCCCAACGCCCAGCCCACTTCTGGCGTATAAGCTTCGGCCCACCAGCCGTCCAATTCGGAAAGATTGATGCCGCCATTGACCAGCACTTTCATGCCGCTCGTGCCGCACGCCTCCCACGGTCGCCGTGGCGTGTTGAGCCAGACATCCACGCCTTGCACCAAACGTCCGGTCAAGTGCATATCGTAGTCGCTCAAGAAAATTGCGTGAGGCCGGACATCGGGTCGGCGAATGAATTGAATCCATTTCTGAATCAATGTTTGTCCCGCCAAGTCCGCCGGATGAGCTTTGCCCGCAATGATGAGTTGCACCGGACGCTGTGGATTCGATAACAGGCGTAGCAGTCGCTCCGGGTCGTGCAGCAGAAGATTTGGTCTTTTGTAAGTGGCGAAGCGCCGCGCAAAACCCAAAGTCAATGCGTTGGGATCAAATAGATGTTTGGCATATTCTACCGTCTCGGACGAGGCACCGGCGGCGGCATAGTGCCGGGCCAGACGTTCGCGGGCGTATTCCATCAGTGACTTGCTGGTGGCAAGACGTAATTGCCAAAGGGTTTCGTCGGAGACACGGCGAAGGTTCTGTTCCAACTTTTCCGACTTCCCCAGCCACCGGTCCTGGCCGCACGCCTTGGTCCAAAGCTCATCCGCCGCCGAATCCCAAGTGGACATGTGAACTCCGTTGGTCACATAGCCAACAGGCACTTCGTCCACCGGCCAGTGCGGAAAGAGCGGCGCAAACAACTGCCGGCTGACTTGTCCATGCAAGCGACTCACACCATTCACCGAGCCGCTCCCGCGAATGGCGAGATAGGCCATGTTAAAACTTTCCGTCGCGTCGTTCGGATTCTCGCGGCCCAAGGCCAGCAAGTCATGGAGTGAGATGCCGAGTTTTTCGGTGGCATAATGGCCGAGGTATTGTTCGATGAGCGCCGGCGGGTAACGATCAAAGCCGGCGGCCACCGCCGTGTGGGTCGTGAAAAGATTTCCCGCGCGCGTAGCGGCCAGCGCGACCTCAAAGGGCTGCTTGGTTTCCTGCATGAAACTCCGGGCGTGTTCCAACACGGCAAAAGCCGCATGACCTTCGTTCAAGTGACAGACATCAGGTTTGATGCCCAGCGCCGTGAGTAATCGCCAGCCGCCGATTCCGAGCAGCATTTCCTGCGCGGGGCGCAACTCCGGTCCGCCGCCATTTAATTCGCTGGTGATGCCACGATGTGCCGGGAAATTCGCCGCGTCATTGCTGTCCAGCAGGTAAAGTTTCACTCGACCCACTTGCACCTGCCATGCGCGCAGCCAGACGGAATAACCGGGCAAAATGATTTCCAAGCGCAGCCACTCGCCGTTCGGCTGGCGCAACGGCGTGATCGGCAACTGGCCGGGGTCGTTATACGGATAAAGCGCCTGTTGCGCTCCGTCCTTGTCAATCACCTGGCGAAAGTAACCCTGCTGATAGAGCAACCCCACGCCGACCACCGGCACACCGAGGTCGCTGGCGGCTTTGAGCTGATCGCCGGCCACATTGCCCAGCCCGCCGGAGTAAATCGGCAGCGCCTCGCTCAACATGTATTCCATGCTGAAATACGCGACGCATTTCAAGGGCGACTGCGGATGGCTTTTCTGAAACCACGCGGGTGTCTCCGCCGCCTGCCGCTTCGATTCCAACCGGTCGTTCACTTGCTTGCGAAAGGCTGGATTGGCGAGCGCGGTCTTGAGCTTGTCCTGGGAGACCGTCTGCAACACCACCCACGGATTTTGCGTGAAGTCCCACAGCGCGGAATCAAGCTGCCGCCACACATCGTCGGTGGCGTGATTCCAGGACCAGCGCAGGTCCAGGGCGAGTTCCGCGAGGGAATCGTAGCCTTCGATTTCCATCGGTGGAGATTTGTCGTTCGGGTTTCTTACGGGTGCTGGTTTGTTGGTAGTCATAAAATTTACGGTGCTCATGGCTTGTGTTCCGAAGCCGCCACTTTTGCCAGGCGACGGCGAAACCGTTCCGCGCCTTTGAATCGCGCGGCGAGAAACGTCTGGGTCAATTCCCAGGCGAGGGCATGACCGACCAGCAGGCCGCCAAAACAGATCATGTTCAAATCGTCGTCCTCAACGCCTTGATGCGCCGAAAAGTTTTCGTCAATCAAGCCGGCCCGAACGCCCGCCACTTTGTTCGCGGCAATGGACGCGCCAACCCCGCTGCCGCAGATGCCCACGCCACGATCCACTGTTCCGGCCGCAACCGCGCGAGCCAGAGGGATGATGAAATCTGGATAATCATCATCCGTCTTGAGTTTGGAGTCGCCGAAATCGGTGACTTCATAACCGGCGGCGCGCAATTTCCCGGCCAGAAATTCCTTCAATTCAAACCTGCCATGGTCGGCGGCGATGCCGACGCGTTTCAACGGTTTTAACAAAATGGTGTCGGTATGAATGTTCATCATCTTTCGACGAGTTGCGGTCCCATCGCGGGATAATCGGTGTAACCCTTTTCCGCGCCGCCATACAAAATCGCTTCTTCGAGCGCGTTCAGCGGCGCGTCCAGGCGGAAGCGCTCTGGCAAATCAGGATTGGCAATAAACAAACGCCCAAACGCCACGGCATCGGCCAGATCCTCCGCCAATGCCTGCGTCGCCGTCGCGCGCGTAAAACCATTCGCGATAATCAATGGTCCATGAAATTCTTTGCGCAGCGCGGCCAGCGGCACGGGCACAGCGCCATGCCGCAAATCGTCTTCCGTGGAAACAATCACATGCGCATAAGGCTGCATCCCGCGTTCGGTGAGCACCTGGCCCGTGCGCGGAGGGATGGCGCTGGGCGCGACCGGTAATTCACCGTTCACCTGAAAACTTGGATGAGAAATCCGGCCCATGTGCCAGAGCTGGAGAAATATTCGTCTGCCCGCCTGATGCACGGCCTCGGTTACAGGCCGCCAGCCGGCGACCTGTTCATCGGTATAGATGCCGGGCGAATTGGGACAACCCGTGCCTTGTTGGGAAATCGCCGTGGCTTCGTTGACAATCAGGCCGGTCGCCGCGCGCTGCGCATAATATTCCGCCATCAACGCCGTCGGCACGCCCCCGGGAATGTACAGGCCGCCCACGGCACCCGCGCCGGAAAGCTTGCTGCAAACGCTGTTCGGAATTCCGGTCTTGGCGCCGGAACTCCCGGCCCCTGACGAGGCAACCGAAGAGGCCGCGCAGGAATAACCCTTTGCCCGCGCCGCCTTTGGTTCCCGCCTGTTTGCAGGAATCAAGCCGCGCATATTCGAGGCGGCGCGGGCAATTTACCAAACCTATGAACCAAGCCCCCGCCAGATTCTTTACACCGCAGGCCCTGTTTACGGCCGGCTTCAATCTTCGCCGGGCGGAAGTGCTCCAACAGGAAGAGCGCGAGCACGCCGGAGAGATTGCCTTGCTTGAGCGCAACATCATCGAGGCGACCCAGGCCGGCAAGCTGATACCCTACAAACGTTGGGGCAACCGTGACGCCAAACCATGACACCCGACCGCATCAATTCCACCGGCCTGCCGGTTATCAAATCCGAAATTCTGGAAAACAACCGGCGTTCGGGCAATAACTACACGCGGGTTTACACCGGCTCGTTTGCAACGATGGCCGTTCAACGCCTGATCGATATTGCTGGCGGGGCCACGTCCGTAAAGTCCGAATCGCTCGGAGACGGCAACTATCAGGTAACGGCTTACTACCCGTGGGACGTTACGAACGGGAGCAACGCGGAAGCGCCGGTCAATTCACACGAGCTTGACGAGAATTTTGAAACCGTGGACGTGTTCAACAGCGTCAATATGTGGTCGCAATTAACCCAGGCATTCGGAAGCTTGGCGGGTGCAAGCGGGGCGATGTCATTCCTTATCGGAACGGTTACGGGATACAATCAAGCAATCCAGGCGGAAGCAACTCCACAAAACCCGACTCCGATAGCCACAGCGATGGCGAATGCTGAAGGCTCTATAACTACAACCTATGCGGGCGGTCAACAAACCTTGATGCTGAACCTTTTCCGGGGAATCTGCTACAAGAAAATTACAACCGCCAAAGAGACAAGGATTGTGTATAACCGGCGAATAACTGCCGCAACTTACAACCAGATCCAGGCGAGCTTTGTCGGGGCCGGCCAGATTTGGACAACGGCGGAAGTCATCGCCTTTGAAAGGACGCCCGCGCAATGGTGGTTTCAACTGCCCGGTTCACTGCTCTGGTTCAAGAGCAATCCGAAAGTGCTGACCGTCTCGAAACAAAAGACGGAGGTTACTTTCTCCTACACATCCTGCGTGATGGCGTGGAGCGGAACTGATGTTGCCTACAATTCAGCAGTCCTGTTGAGCTTCTAATCAGTCTTCCCGGCCAGTCGAATCTGGCAGTCGGCAATGTCTATCAATAGCAGGCATGATTGGCGCAAAGCCAATACCAGCACAGCGACGAATATCAACGCGACGACTCCAAGCGCGGCCATCGGGAAGGAAGTCATTCCCAATTCTCCAACACTGAACAGACACCCCACGACCCAACCAATCGCCGCCAATAGCAAGATTCCAAGCAATATCCCCATGCTAAGCTCGATGACGGTTCTCAGTGTTTTGTAGCATGACGCCCCACGAATCATTTTCAGCGTTGCCGCTTCCGGTGACAGTCTCGCGTCCAATTTGCTTTTGACCGATTCGGGGGTAAACGATTTCAACGGCATCAGCAGACGGGTTTGCTTTCCGCAGGCAGGACACGGCACAAGCTGTCCGGCGCTTTCGGCTTCAAACTCCATGTGTTGGCCACAATTCAGGCAGGCGCATTTGGCGATCATAAGTTTTTGAGGGTTCCACAGCGGAACAAAACGCGGGCGGCCTGGCAAGCTCGAAACGATTTCAGCCCCTCTAATCCTGCCAAGAAGTGCCCACGGTGGAGCAAAGCGGGCGGAATCTTCTAAAACCCTCGAAAACAAGCCGTGCACGTCTCATTTTCGCTGAGGCATCGGCACTTCTGAATTGAGTTGGCACCGGCCCGGCAAGCTGTCAAAATTTACCCGTCATCGCAGAAACGATGATTCGGCACTGTCGAGCGGATTCATCACCCGCCATGCCGATCTAAAGACAGAAAAGTTGGCCGGTGGTTTGCGATAGCTCGCTTGGTGATACTTGTGGGCGACAAGGTTTCTGCCTTCGCGAGCCACCGGCTTTTTGTTGATAAACAGAATGAAAAATAAATCAATGCCGCCTCTCGAATCCGTCCAAGGCAAGTTGCTCGATGCTGCCGAGCTTTTTACGTCAATCTGCGCAACGGACAGCCCCAAACTTCGGCACCACCTGGCCGGCGTCCTCGACAAGTCAATGCGAGCCGTCCGCCGTGCAACCGCATCCCTGATGCCAGCCCGGCCCATTCCGCTATTTGAACACAGCGGCGGCAGAGGCGTCCTCCTGCTTACGCCGGGCGGTCGGTTCAAGATCATTCTCAACCGGGAAAACACCACACCGGCAATGTCCATCCGGCAGGCCGTGGCGCATTTGGCGCGGTCTGGTCGTGTCTGTCAAGGCCGTTGCAAGCCTCACTGGCATGTGATTGGGCCGCGCCATTTTATGTCCCATAAAAATACGACATTTTTCATAAACCTTTGCTTGAGGCTTTATTTCGCAAATCTTTCGCCTTCTCGACAGCTTCTGCGGCCTCGGCCTCGGCAATTATCGCGGCCTATTGGCTAAACCGGCGCGTCGTCCGATTCCATCCCCGCGCCATTCTGGCTAAAATGGCGAAGGACAACGGCATGGCACCCGACCTGATCTCGGCCATGTTCGGGGAGTCGAAACCAAATTGACCCCGCAACCGATCAGCGCCCGTCATCCTTCCCGATGGCGGGCGTTTTCGTTTCCACCCGGCCCGGCCCTTCGTTTTGGCCGAATCACCAGACCCGCCACAGCGCCCGGCCCCGCTCGCCCTTGCCCGCCACAGCGAGCCGAGACGATAAAACGCCCATTCACCCGCCCGGCAGGCCAGGGCGCTCAAATCGAATTCCGGTCAGGGGTGAAATTGCACCATAATGCGCGATGGTAAATTCTGCATACGATTTACATACAATTCCGGCTTTTCCGGCTCTGCAAAACAACCATTTTACCCTTTATTATCAAGCATTTTATCAATTTGGTGCCGGTGGCGGGACTCGAACCCACACAACCATTTTCGCCGTTTTTACGGTTCAAGAATGTGCAATTCATTGGAATTTAAGCATAATTCAGCATAGTGAACACTTTTGACTTGCGCACAATCTGCGCACAGTGTAGCTTTGTTCGAGTCCCAAAACGGACAACAAAGTTATGGCATGGATTAACAAACGCGGCGCGACTTGGTGGATTGGCTGGCGTGCAAACGGCAAGCTGATTCGGAAGTCGCTGAAAACCACCAAAAAGGAAATTGCCGACGCGGAGCTTGCCCGGCTGAATTTGATTGAGCAGGCACACGCAGCAAAGGCTGTCACTTCCGATTTTATCAACGCCATCACCGGCAAGACGGCAGAGCGCAAGAAAACCGTCGCCGAATACTTTGACGCATGGCTGGCGAACGCTAGGGCGCATCTGGCGCACGGCACTATTCAGAAATACGAGCAGCTTGCCCGCGAGTTTAAGGCGCACGTCAAAGCCGAAGCCGCGCCGATTTTGATGGAGGACATCACCGCCGACAACGTGCGGGAATACCTCACCGCCAAGCGCACGGCGACCACGCACGAAACCACCAGAGGTTTCCGGCGGATTCTTTCCAGCATATTTTTACAGGCACAGAACGAAGGCCAGACGACCCGCAACCCGGTTGCACTCGCCAAGCTGCCCAAGACGCTGACAAAGGAAACCGGCAAGCGTGCGTTCACGCTGGCGGAAGTGAAACAGCTTCACGACAAGGCCAGCCCGTTCTGGCAATGGATGATTCGCACGGCGTTTTTCACCGGCTTTTCTTTGGGCGACCTTGTGACGCTTCGCCGCGTGAACGTGGACTTGAAACAGAAAACCATCAGCATCAAACGCCGCAAGACGGGCAAGCCGGTGACGGTGCCAATCAGCGACAGCATGGCCGAATCATTGAAAGCACTTTGGCCGGCCAAGTCGGAAGATTATTTTTGGCCGGTCGAGGCGGACAAGTATTTGACGACCGGCGCATCGTCATTCTCGCAAAGCTTCCATGACATCATGGCCGCTTGCGGCTTGGTTAAACCGCGCGAAGGCCCGAACATCGGCAAGGGCAAAGGCCGTTCGTCAAAGCGTGCTGCCGCTGGCGTCGGCTTCCATTGCTTGCGGCATACCTTTGTCACCAATCTGAAAATAGCCGGTGCAATGGACAGCGTAGCGAAGGAATTGGCCGGACACGGCTCGTCGGCAGTCTCCGCGATTTATACTCACCTGCCCGCGAAAACATTGTCAGACGCAATCCGCCGAATCCCTGAATTTTCACCGCAACCAAAGGCCGCAAAATGATTGACGAGAAATCAATGACGCTGGCGCGGGATTATTGCGGCCAAGTTTCGATTGACGGCTGGCTGGCATCGGAAAAGTTAAACGGCTGTCGCGCCTATTTTGACGGCAAACAATTCTGGACGCGCGGCGGCAACGTCATCAAAGCGCCGGCATGGTTTGGGCGCGGACTGCCGGCAATGCACCTCGACGGCGAAATCAACTGCGGACGCGACGGGAAGCGCGGCAAGGCATCGTTTGCGGTCGCCAGCAATGCCGTGAGACTTGGCGGGAAATGGTTCAATGAAGTTTCACCGATCACCGCTACGCCACTCCGGTTTTCAGTTTTCGACGCGCCGGAAGTTCCTGGCACTTGGCGCGAACGCATGGCCGAAGCCAGCCGCGCCGTGAAAAAATCCGCATGTGCGGTTGCCGTCGAGTTTCAAAAAATCCGCATGGCGTGGCCGACTGCAAAACTTGCCGCCGATGAAATGCACCTTTCGGACTTTTGCATACCGCTGGCGAAATTGAACGTGGAAGGATTTATGTTTCGTTCGCCGGGTGCCATCGGTTACGAGCAAGGCCGCACGGAAAGTTTGCTCCGGTGGAAACTCACAGAACATTGACGCCATGAAAATTAACAGCGTAAGGAACCGAAACGTGAACTACTCGCAAGACCAAATTCAGAGATTCATGGAAATCGGCGAAACTAATGAAAAATTCTTTCTCCGGTGGTTCGGAAAAGAATCGTTCTTTGACAAGGATGTTCAAAAGGTGTTATCGCAATTTCACCCAAAAAACTATTCGTATCCAGACATGCAAAGCATAGGATTTCCGGTTGATGCGTGGAGCAACGCAGATCAAGTCTGCCTATGTGCAAGTGAACCAAGCTGGATGCAACTCCTACCGCTGTGGCAACGAATGCCGCTTTGGACTGCCGAATTGCTGGCGGCAATAATGCACTTTAGGCAAAAGCAAGTTGAAAGAATGAAAAACCCAATTGATGCACTCGACCAGATCGAGGCATGGAGAAACGAGCGATACTTGTGGGAACAAAACCCTTACCTGGCTGAAAATGAAAACGGCGAATTGACAGACTACTCGCTGTCGCGTGAAGAAATTGTAAAGCTGAATACATTGGCGAAGCGAGAAAGAGAGAGGCTTGCACATTTTTCACCCGGCGAGCAACAAGCGCTTCGGGAACACGGGAAGTTGCGCGGTATTCCACCGCTTCCAATTATTGAACCACTCAAAGCGCCAAAGGAATGGATGGATGGCAAGCGCACTTTGTCGTCCGAGGCTTACCGCCAAGCACGGTTGAAAGAGGACAGGCGCAGGGATGATATTATGCTTCTTTGGGCTGAATCTTGGCTGGCGCATTTAGGCCAGACCCCAAGCAAAACGGCTTGAAAAAGTAACGGCTGCAACTCTTCCGCAATGCCTTCAATTGGGGTTAATTTTGCGCTACATGACAGCGCAACTATCAACGCCAGTGCAGCAAACCGCCGGATTCGATCTTGTGCGGTTGTCGAAAAGTAAAAAGGAACTTGATCTGTCTCCGAACACGATCAGGGCATATTTTTTACGCGGCCTTCCTCACTACCGCATGGGCAAAGCAGTGTTTATCAGCCGTGCCCAGCTTCACCAATTCATTACCACCAAAGGCGCGGTGCAATCGTGAAATCTCACGCCGAGCACGCCAACCGCCCGCGCCGCCGTCGTGGTGTAAGTCAGTCCGGCATCAGGCGCATTGAAAAAATTCTGGCGCTTGGCGACCGTGCATTTTATCGGCAGTTCAATTCATCCGTGCGCCGGCAGATGAAAGGGGTGGATTATGTCGGCCAATGATTCAATATCGCCTTGCCCGGCAGCGTCCAACGGCGTCCATTCTTGGCAGTTATCAGCGGCGCACCACTGCCGCCGCGCTGGAATGTCGCCAGCCGAGGCCGAATCCTTCATTGCCGCCCGCATAACCCGCCCGCCAAAACCAGCGAACGAGATTGCAACGGCGGTTGCACGGGCGTTCAACTCGAAACCGTCCTGCCAGCCGCGCGCCTATAACGGCAGATACAGCGCGCCGAAAAAAATCACGGAAATTGATTTTGAACCGGCGAAACTTCACGCCATCGCCAGTCGAATCCAATCGCCGCGCAACTGGCGTCACTGGCTTTGGGAACGCTCCCCCAAACGACCTGAAACACAAAACGCATTTTCATTTCTCGCGCACCTATACGCACAGGGCGAACTGGTTCACATCTTTGATAAGATGGATGGCATTGAAGGCAAGACGCCGCTGGCGACGATCACCATAAGCAGCCCGATGGACTGCCGCGTCCCCGATTTAATTCGCAAAGGCGGCAGATTCGGCGATGGCATTTGGATTTTGTGCAACCCGGTTGACGGTAAAAGCCATCCAAACCCGCGCCAAAATAACGAGCTGTCCTGCCGCAGCGAAGAATCCATCACGGTTTTCCGTTATGCTGTTCTGGAAAGCGACCAAGCCGTGCCGGATGATTGGCTTGCTTTCATCATCCAATTGCCGATCAAGATTGCGGCCATTTACACTAGCGGTTCACGTTCCATTCATTGCCTGATTAGATTGGACGCCAAGACTAAAGCGGAATGGGATTCACTGGTTCAACCGCTTAAACGTCCGCTGAAATTGCTTGGCGCGGACGCCGGTTGCTTGTCGGCAGTCCGGCTAACTCGCCTGCCCGGATGTCAGCGTCCAAATAAAAACGGTTTCCAGCGGTTGCTTTATCTCTGCCCGAATCCTACCACCGAACCGTTGCTTGACCTGCCCGTCATTCAATCCCGCGCCGACGCGCTCGCCCGCTGGCGGAAACTCTGCCCGCGCTGGAATTTCAACCAAAAGGCCAGCCAATGAATCCCGCCGCTGCTAAAATGATTTTTCAAGATGCTGGCATCGGTGCCGATGGACACCCTCAAGTCGCGCCAAGTTCTAACCGAACGGACATTGCGCGGGAATATCTGGGCGAAGGAAACGACATCGGCGAACCGAAAAACGGATTCACGATCCGCACGCCGGATGAAATTCTCGACATGGTTTTCAATGATGATGACATCATCCTGGGCGACCGGATCATGGCCGATGGACAATCCTTTGTCATCGTCGCCGCTGGTGGTTTGGGCAAATCGCGCACTTCTATTCAGTTGGCAGCTTGTATCGCTACCGGGCGCAAGTTTTGGACTTTTGAGACGGGCAAACCAAATTCCATCTGGCTTTTCCTTCAGACCGAAAACACGAACCGCCGCTTGCAATCAGATTTGCGCCCGGTGAAATCATGGCTGGGTGATGATTGGCCGAATTTCGCCGCCCGCGTGAAATTCCACACGGTAGAGAATGACACGGACACTTTCGTCAATCTGGATTCACCGGACGCCATCGCCAACATCCAAGCCGCCATCAAACTTCATGCGCCGGACATCATCGTCATTGACCCGCTGAATGATTTTGCCATCGGCGACTTGAACAAAGACGCAGACATGAAATTGACGCTTCAAACCTTGTCGCGTGTCTGCCGCAAGGGAAATCCGCGCCGGGCGATTGTGGTTTTACATCATGCGCTCACGGGCAAAGCCGGCGCGTCAAAGGCGACTGGATTTGACCGCGCCAGTTTTGGCCGAAATTCCAAAACGCTTCATGCGTGGACGCGCGCACAGATCAACCTTGCACCCGTGGACGCGGACAGCAACGAACGTCTGATTGTCGCGTGTGGTAAATGTTCCAACGGGCGCGAGTTTCAAACCTTCGCCGTGCGGTTGAATCCCGACACCATGATTTATGAGTGTGACCCGACCGTGGACGTGAACGAATGGTCAAAGGAGATCAGCGGACAGCGCGACAAAGAGCCATTGATGACACCGGAGCGCGTCCGCGAATTGTGCCGCGTTGGAATGAGCAAGGCCGAGCTTGCACACGCCGTCCGCGAGGATTGCGGTTGCGTCCGCCAAGTTGCCTACAAATACATCAAAAAGGCCGAGGCCAAAGGGAAGATCAAATGGAATCCAAAAGCCGAACACTTTAACCCAAAATGAAATCTGTCACCACTTTGTCACCACCACTTGTCACCAGTGACAAACCGGTGACTGTCACCTGTCACCACGCCCCTATAAGGGGCGGTGACAGTGACACCCGGCGACAGTTTAATCCAATGAAAGATCAACCCGCATTTCCAGCCGACGAACCATTGCAGCCCGCGCACGATTGCCAGTGTGACATCTGCCGCCAGCAACGCCAAGACACCGCTGCCGCTGCCATCGTCACGCTGGTTGAAACCACCAGCGGAGAGGCCGGATGCCCGCCAGAAAAATCAAAGGAATCTCTTAAACCGAGAATATAGACAAGGGTTTTTACCATTCCTGACCCCTTCTATGAGACAAAAATCCATGAAAACACAAGAAAACGAGTCCCGCCAAACGCGCCGTGTGCGTTTCCCGGTTTTTGAGTCTATCGCGCAAACCGCGTCCGCGCTGGGCGTGTCGGTTGCGCTCGTTAAACGCGCCAAGCGCGACGGTTGCGCGGCTTTCATCTCCGGCAATCGGATAGACACCTCAATTCTAATTCCGCACTTGTTCGCGCTCGCGCTGGCGAAAAATGAAATTCTGCGACTCGATCCGCCGCAAGAATTTGCTGCACTTGCGGCGGCGAGGCGGCGCGAAATTGAGGATGAAGAAAAAATCCGGCGCGAAGAATTGCACGACCTCAACCATGTTGACCAGCAAGTCCGCCACGATCTATTGATGCCCTTACGCGACGGATTGCAGGGGCTTCAAAAAAAGTATCACCGGTTCAAAGCCAGCCAGCCGGACATTGCCACTTCAATTATCGAAAACGACTTGCCGGAACTGATTCAAAAACTGCGCGGCGTAACCGTGGAAAAAAGTCCCGCCGACGCGCCGGAAGAAACGCCAGACGATGCCGCTGGTATCGCTAACAGCGATACACCAAAGCCAAATCGCGCGCAATGAAAAGCTGACAAACCCGAATGAGTGACGCCCCGGCCAATCCAAATCCGTTTCGCCTGTCACCCGGCGATGCGTTCGGATTTTCCGACGATGGCGAGCGCGTGCCGGTGACTTGGCCGAATCATGCCGAATCCGTCGAAGATTACGACGATGCGCGCGAAAACGCGCTGCATTGGCTCCGCGTCGGCTTGCTGGTTGCGCTTGAAGGCGGGCGCGTGGATGGCATTGCCAGCCGCACGGCTGCGCTGGCGGTGGTTGCTGGGCTGTTTGATTCTCCCGCTGCCGCCGCTGACAAGGTAGGGCTTGATCGTCGCGCCGTTGCCCGTGCCTTTGAAAACATCCGTGTCGAGATAAACTCCCAAGCAGAAACTTCTAAACCCATTGCAAACACAGGCAATTTTCCGCCCGCGTAAAATTAACGTCCCCAAAATCCAAACTACTATATGAGTATTTTTAACAAACTATTCAACCGAGGCCCGCAAGCACCACTCGCCGACGGGCCGCAAGCCGTCGTTACCCGCGTTCCGCTGCCTGATTTTGGCCCGCCGGAGCCACCGTCCACCACGCCGCCGGCCAAAACGCGCGGCGACAAAACGATTTACGGACTCGAAGGCATGGCACGCGAAGCGGCGAAGCGGCTTGGCGTCACGCAACCCATTCACGGTTTCCGGCGCGAACAGGACGGCGAAAAAATCTTCGGCGTTTCCACAAATTCCGGCAATAATTTTACCCCAAAGTTATTTTTCAATCTTCTCAAGGAGGCCAAACTCGAATTTCAACCGCGCGCCGAGGTTGTTTCAGAACTGGCCCGCATTGAGGCCGAAATCGAAGCGTTCGTCGCCTCGATGATGAAATTTGCGACGACTCCCGAAAATGCCCGCCGGCTGATGGACGAGCATGAGAAAATGCACGGCGGCACGGATTATTTGGCCCTGCGCGGAAATTACACGCTCTGCTATGACATTTTGGGCCGCAATCTAGCCGAGAAAAAAGAAGCGTTGAAAAGCATCCGCCTTAAACGCGCTCCGTTCATCGCCGAGTTTGGACGCGAACTTAAGCACGTTTTGAATACTCTGCTAGTGAATCAACTCGAAACGGAACTCACCCAGAGCGAGAAACTTGAAATGGTTTTTCTGCCGTCTGCACTTCTCACCACGATTTTTGATGCGGTCGAGCAGGTGGAATCACAAATACAAATGGCCGACAAGGGCATCGCACACGCGAGCATCGGCGACCTGTTTTGGGGCATCGCTTTCAAATTCCTGAAGGACAAAAGCGCGTGAGTGAACGCATCCATTTTGAGGCCCGGCTGGGCGCGCTGGCGGACTTTCACGAAAGCCGCCTGCCCGCCGCGCCGGAAAGCGAACGAACAGCGATTCAATCGCGCGTCCTGGCGTTGCGCGTTGCCGGTGCAAGACCACAATCAGAATTGCCGATGATTTTATTTCTGTCCCGCCGTCCGGCGGCGAATGAGGTTTTTTCAAGAATGTTGTGTGCCTCCCTGCGAACCGAACACGCGCCCGGTTTGATAGCCGGGCGCGTGCCTTAGCTTCAATGGACTGGTATAACCTCCTCCCCGACCCGACCACCGGCACGGCGCACGTTTTCTTGCGTGATGACATCGGTTGCGGCGGTAAATCATCCGGCGATTTAGGCCGCGAACTGGCTGCGCTTTCGCCAAAGCGGATTGAACTGCAAATTGATTCAAGCGGCGGCAGCACGATCACCGGGCTAAACCTGTTTGAAATTTTCAACCGCTACGAAACCGCCGTGACGATCACCGGCAAATGCCACTCCGCCGCACTCACGGCGGCAATGGGCGGACGCTCCCGGCGCATTTTGCCGACTGGAAAAATTCTGGTCCACTCCCCGACCTATTACATAAACGGCACGCTTGAAGAATTGCTTGGCGCGGCCATAGAGCTTGAAAAATTGAAGGCGTTCGTTTTGCAAATTCTCTGCGAGCGAACCAAGCAACCAGCCACAACGGTTTTCGATTGGCTCGCGCGGGATACTTGGTTTGATGCAAAGGACGCGCTCGCCGTCGGCTTGGTTGACGCGATCACCGAACCATTGCCCGTCGTGCCGGCGGCGCGCAGATTGGAAGCCAACGCATCCGCGCCAGCCGTAGCCAGCGTCACGGAAACAGAATCCGAAAAATTATTCCACGACTGGCTCGCCGCCTTTGGCCGGATTGAAGTTGCGAACCGTTCCAAGTTCGCCCGCGATTTATTTTCATGGGCGACATTCAACACTGACGAGATCACCGAACCATGAAAGACGATCACCGCCCCACCCTCGACGAGCTGCTATCCAACACGCTGCCACCATCGGCACCGCGCCCGACATTGAACGAATTGCTTTCGGATAAACCGCTGCCATCGTCGCCGCTTTTGACGCTGGCCAATCGCCGCAACGGACGCCGACGCCATCGCCCACCGCTCCCGCTGCCGCCGGCTTCAATAGCGTGACGATTGCGGGACACAAGGCCAGCTTGCCCTTTTTTCATTTTGGCAGGACGGCCTTTTTATTGCCGCCGCTTCACCGCCACACGCCGTCATTGTAAATGTCCGTTTCGTCGTCCATGCCTGATTATCGGATGGACTAGGCCGAGCTTTAGAAGCCGTCGCCACCGCGCCACGTTGCCCGCCAGCAAGCCGGAAGATCAAAGGCCAAGAACAATGGCAGAGCCATCAAATCACCCTGCCCCGCTTCACCAGCAGCCCACCAGCGAGCTTTGATTCAATTTGAGGATGGACACGCCGGAGCGCGGGCGACGCGGGAAATCAAAGCGAAAAATGCGGTTGAACCATAATGCGCGATAGGTTTATTTGCTCACAGTCTGCGCACAAATTAAGGCTTTCCGAATTTCTAAAACCTCACTGAAACCGCATAAACAAAGGCTTTTATCAATTTGGTGCCGGTGGCGGGACTCGAACCCACACGACTTTTTATGGTCCCAGGATTTTAAGTCCTGTGCGTCTGCCATTTCGCCACACCGGCTACCTTGATTTTATTGATGATTTAACTTGTTCACCAATCGCGACTTGACTTTGCGACACTATTACGGTTTGAAACGGATTGAAACCGTAGTTGGTCAAGAAACCATAGTTGTGAGTCGCAAGTCTCATTCGCAACACAAGTATGCGAAGGTTTTGGACGGACGCAAGCAGCCAATTCGAGGACTGTGGCAGCGCAACGGCAAATTCATCGCCCGGATCGCCATTGAGGACGAGGCCGGCATCAAGAGCAACCGATGGGTGTCCCTGAAAGGCGCTACGACGGTCGCCCAGGCACAGGAGCAGCTTAAAACCCTCCACGTTGACCGGACGCGCAACGATCTGCCAATTCTCAAGCGCACCCCGAAATTCGCCGATTACGCCGATCAGTATTTTGCCTACCACGACACGGTGAAGGACGCCAAGCGCCCGGCGACCATCGAAAAGGAGCGCGGCGCAATCAAACTTTGGAAGGCGCACCTCGGTGGCCTGCGGTTGGATAAAATTCGGAGGCTTCACATCAACTCGTTTATTCAACAGCGGCAGGCGGACAAAATATCTGGCCGCACGGTGAACCTGGACATAATTGCACTGCGGAACGTCCTGAAAAGGGCGATTGACGATCAATGGTTGAAAGTTTTGCCAACGGAAAATTTGCGCCCATTAAAATGGACGCCGCGCAAGCGCGAGTTGTGACGCAACCCAACATGGTGCTGCCGGGATTGACCTGCCCCGTGCAAGCATCCGTGGACGAGATGGCCGACACCACAATAAAGAGTCTATGGCGCACCGTCCCGGCGCCGTTCCGGGAATGGCATTTTTGTCCGGCGGCCAATCCGCCGAACTGGCTTCGGCCCGTCTGAATACTATGAATCTTCGCTTCAAGTCCCAACTGCCCTGGGCGCTGGCGTTTTCATTTGCCCGCGCGATTCAGCAACCGGCTTTGGAGGTTTGGCGGGGCGACAAAGCCAACGTGTCAGCAGCACAGCAGGCACTGGCTCATCGAGCGCGGTGCAATCGCGCCGCGCGCCAGGGTGAATGCACGGCTGCGATGGAAAAGGCATGAGCAATTTGCCAGCACCGTAGGTGCGAAATCTTTGTAGCTCGTGGATTCATATTTATCAAAAAGCTCCATGGGAGCGACGTCTTCCGAATAGCCGCCGCGACGGGGCTAATTTATATTTTGAGACCTCTGCAAAACGTTTTTGAACGGATGATTTGATGATGCGTCAGAGAGACATGCAAACGACGACCAACGCACAGATGGGATTGCTGGACAGCCTGATGATCGCCACACCGACCAACG
>Ga0181520_10003309_pt1 | contig 28497 bp, 29 predicted proteins | sample PEATcosm2014_Bin_29_FD_132451 | JGI IMG/M metagenome (GOLD analysis project Ga0181520, IMG submission 132451) | Peatland microbial communities from MTU Mesocosm Facility, Houghton, MI, USA - PEATcosm2014_Bin02_30_metaG | ecosystem: Environmental > Terrestrial > Soil > Wetlands > Peat | place...
AATTGAGGAAACGCCACAAGACCATCAAAGTCTTCTTGTAATGTTCCTGCTGGGCCACTATCACATAGCATTCCAGAAAATTCTTTGAAGTTTCCTGGAGTGATCGGAATATGAATGATGCCGGAATAGACTTCATTCTCGGATTTTATGGTTCTGTCGTGTTTATAATCCTCAGTTGCGACACCGCAGGCCTCGCTTTTCACGCGGAGATTGATGTCCTTCGAGACAATCTTGACCTCCCCGATCTGGAAATGCTGAGTGATCCAATCTACTACGTTGTCACGTTTTTTTGTTTCCCTCTTTGCTTTCTGATGATGTAGTGGTTGTTGCTGCCGGATATATTGTTGCCATTTATATCCGGTACATATAATGATATTGTCGGCTGTCGTAGGTCGAATGGAAATATCGGTTGGAGAATAGTTTTTCCCATCGACTATCAGTATGCCACCGCCCGGGGTGGCCACCCCCTTAATGAGATTTCCCTTTTCCCGTAATTCATCAAGAACGCGAATTGCCCTACGAGCAGGCATTGCAGTATCGCGCCTCGATTCCTTATGGGTATCGAGCTCCTCAAGCACTACGAAGGGGATAATGACTATGTTGTCTCCAAAATTTAACGGTGAACGATAGTCGTGAATCAAAACAGATGTGTCTAATACATAAATCTTCACCATGACAACACCTTGTATCCTTTCTTATATTTAGTTATAGGTTGAATTCTACCTGCAGTGTATGCCTTTTTTCAAGAAAATAAAAGCGCACCGGAATGTTCTGGGTTTTGGGATATTTGGTGCGCGCTCGAGGGATCGGACCCCGGACCTACTCGGTGTAAACGAGTCGCTCTACCACTGAGCTAAGCGCGCAACATTATCATACTAGCGGGAAATCTGATTTTTTCCAATATTTGGGGGACATTTTTATCATCTTGTTGAAACTATCGCAATGAGGTATCCTGAAAGTAAGAAAGAAAGACCTTCTTTTTTTCTTTGTCTTTTGGAATATTTATCAATTATGATTGTTTTTCAAGGAGTTTCGAGAAAATTCAACGGTGGCGATCAGACGGCACTCGAGGAGGTCACGTTTGAGATCGATCCTGGCGAGTTTGTCTCGCTTGCGGGACGGTCCGGCGCGGGAAAGTCGACGATCATCAAGCTTTTGATCGGCGAAGACAAACCTACCAAGGGGCGGGTGTTTTTTGGCCAGTACGAAGTGAACAAGCTGCGCGACAAGGAATTGCCGGCATTCCGGCGGCATATCGGCGTGGTATTCCAGGATTTTCGGCTTCTGCCCATGAAAAATGCCTATGAAAACGTCGCATTTGCCCTTGAGGTTGCGGGTCGTCCCCAGCGTGAGATCGAAGAGCTCGTGCCGCAGGTGCTCGACATGGTAGGTCTCGCCGACAAGATGAAGAATTTTCCGAGCGAGCTTTCCGGCGGCGAGCGGCAGCGGGTTGCGATCGCGCGCGCGATGGTCCATCGTCCGGAAGTCGTGATCGCCGACGAGCCGACGGGGAACCTCGATCCGTTTCACACATTCGAAATCGTGAAACTGCTGGAAAAGATCAATGAACTTGGTACGACCGTGCTTCTTGCGACGCATGATAAAGAAGTGATTAATAGTTTGGAGCGCCGCGTGATTACGCTCGACCGAGGCAGGATCGTCCGCGATGAAAAAAAAGGAAAATATATTCTTGTTTGAAGCAAACAAGAATATATAATATCTAATTACCAATTTCTAATGGAATATCAAATTTTCAAAATTCATTTAACATTTCAGCATTTGTCATTTCATTAGAAATTAGTAATTAAAAATTAGAAATTTCAATAATATGTTCACTATCATTTCACGCATTTTTCATTTCGGTTTCAAGAATTTCTGGCGGAATGGCTGGCTTACGACGGTCACGGTCATCATCATGACGCTCGCGCTCTTGGTCTTTGTGTGGCTCATTTTCTTCGGCGTGGTGACAAGCCGCGCGGCGGCGTCTATCGAGGACAAGATCGACATCAGCGTCTATTTCAATACGAATACCGCGGAGGATGAAATATTAAGCATCCAGCAATCACTGGAAGGCCTGCCCTCGGTGCAAAGCGTGGATTACATTTCGCGCGACCAAGCACTCGCCACATTCAAACAGAATCACGCGAATGACACGACCATCACGCAGGCAGTGAACGAGCTCAGTTCGAATCCGCTCGAAGCTTCGCTCAATATCAAAGCAAAGAATCCCAGCCAGTACGGCGCGATTGCCGATTACCTAAATTCTGGCAATCTTTCGCAGTACATAGATTCCGTAAGCTATACGCAGAATCAGAGCGTGATTGACCGGTTGGCGAAGATCGTGAAAACCGTCGAGGTCGGCGGCGTGATTGTCATGATCGTATTTGCGCTTCTCGCAGGGCTTGTCGTCTTCAATACGATCCGTCTCGCGATCTACGCTAATCGCGAGGAGATCGGCGTGATGCGTGTTGTGGGTGCGTCCAATGCTCTCGTTCGTGGTCCCTTCGTCGTGGAGGGATCGCTCTGCGGCGCGATCGCCGCGTTCGTCGCGCTCGCCGTTTCCGCGCCCATTCTCTTTGCTGTGGATCCGTATCTCAACGTTTTTATTCCCGGCATAAATCTCTTCCAATATTTCTTATCAAACATCTTTCTGCTTTTTATCTATCTTTTGCTCTTCGGCATCGCGCTCGGTGCCGTGTCGAGTTTCTTTGCTGTGCGGAGATATCTGAAGAATTAGGCCTTCGTCGTTCCGGTCCCGCATGGGCGTACGGGGTAGTCTCCTGCCAGAACCCAGAACCGTATTTTTCTGGATCTTGTCTCGCGGCGAGATGACAAATTTCAAAAATTCAATAAAATCAAGCCTTCTAGGTCGAAAAAATTTTAGATTTTTTTAATCTTTGCGTGCCATACTTATGGTATGCGTATCCTTCTCATTGAGGACGAACGGGAAATTGCCGAATTTATTATGCACGGCCTGCGTGCGGAACGGTTTGCGGTCGATTGGACCAATACCGGAGAAGAAGGACTTGGGTGGGCAAAAGTAAACGAATATGATATCGGTGTCTTTGATGTGCGACTGCCCGGTATGAGCGGCGTTGACGTGTGCCGTTCGCTGCGCGAGCGGAAGAAAAATTTCCCCATCATCATGCTTTCGGTGATGAATGATGCCGTGACGAAAATCGAGGCATTGAATGCCGGTGCGGATGACTATCTGGTAAAACCGTTTTTCATGGCAGAGCTTTTAGCGCGCATGCGCGCGCTCCTGCGCCGCGAACCACGGACGATCAATCCGATTTTACGGATTGCAGATCTCGTGCTTGACGCCGCGGCTCATACGGTCCAGCGCGGCAAGCGGAATATACGGCTGAATCGGAAAGAGTTTTCACTTCTTGAATACATGATGCGCCATCCCGGCGTGACGTTAACGCGCGGCATGATTCTCGAACATGTGTGGGATATGAACGCGGATCCCTTCACCAATACGGTCGATGTCCACATCCGTTTTTTGCGCCAGAAGATCGACGAGGGCCACGGCAAGAAGCTCATCAAGACGGTGCATGGGTATGGGTATAAAATAGAAGAACGATAGCATGGTCACGCTCGTTCTTGTCGTTGTTAATACCGTCATTGCGGTTGCGGCCGTTGTATTTGGCCTGCTGGTGCTCCGCAACGAACCGAAGAATGTTGCGTACCAGTCATTCTTTATTTTTGCGAGTGGCATTGCTCTCTCGGCGGCCGCAAAGCCATTTTTTCAGGAAGACAAGAATTTCTTGGTTTTTCTGTTGGTGTGGTGGGGATTCGAGATAATGGTGCTCGGTGTTTTCTCTCTGGCATGTGTTTCCTCTGATGGAACGTTAAATGGAAAATGCATCTGGTCGTTGGTGCCATGGTTCATTCTTTTTGTGTCGATACCAGTATTGTTGGTCGCAGCGTCGTTTCGTGCCGACCCTGATTCATTTTTCTGGGCTGCCTATCATGACATATTTCCGCTGTTCGCCGTATTTATGGTTGTCCATCTTGCCATCAGTTTCTTTTCCTGTGTGCGCCACCGCGTCAGTACCTTCGGTTTACCGTTCCATCTTGTGGCAAGCCTGATGCTGGTCGTCATGCTGAGCGCTTCCATAATCTGTATCGCTGACCTGATATTGCCGGCATTCGGCGTCTATCGCTTTTCGACGCTCAGTAACGCTTCTGCACTTATTATTCTTATGGTCGGTGGCTGCGGCATTGCGCGCTATGGGGCGGGGAACGGCAGCGCCGTCCTCCGCAGAGGGATACCCTATTTCTTGTCGCTTGTTTTTGTGGCGGCCATCTTTTTTGCCGTGGAATTTGCCATTGAAAAGTTTTTTTATCAGAACGATGAGGTTGTTGATATCGTCGCAGCGGTTGCGGGCGCTCTTGCTTTTCCCTGGCTCCGTAATTTTTTTAACAGGATTACTGATCGCATATTTTTTAGAAATTCATATCGATTTTTTACCGCAGCGCAAACCTTGGGGGAGCAGTTGGATGGACCCCTTGACCGGAACACCCTGCTTGCCAGGGCGGATGAATTTCTCCACTGGACCATCCAACCGACCGAGACGGTGTTCTTTTCGGTTAATGACGGCGGAAAGCCGGCAACACTTGTCTTTGGGCTTACCGCGAAAGCAGCAAGAACATCGGATTATGGTTCTCTCGTGGCGCTCTTTTTGGAGCGTGCGCACGGACGCACAATCATCGCCGATGCTGCACGTCTCTTTGGAACGATCCGCGCGACGGAAAAGAAAAGTGATAGTGCGTTGATCAAAGAACAGGCTGTTCGGCTTGGTGTCGCGGCGATTGTCCCGATCATGATACAGGGAAAGACAGAGATGGTCATGATGGTCGGCTATAAATGTTCCGGGGCATTGCTTGGTACAGATGATGTCGAGCTTTTGGATTTTGTCGGCCGCCGTGTTGCCGTAACGCTTGAAAATCTTGAGTTGCGCGAGATGATAGAACGGCAAGCCCAGAAATTCGAGGAACGCGTCATGGCGCGCACTGAACAGTTGAAAAGTATGTATGAATCGCAATCGAGATTTCTGGCCGATGTTTCCCATGAGTTCAAGACGCCGCTTGCGATCCTTAAAATGAATGCCGGCATTTTTGCCGCGAGCGAGGATGCCGAACAAAAGAAAGCGTGGTACGTCATGGATACAACGCTTGACCGGCTTTCCCGGATGGTCAGTAATATCCTTGACGTTAACAGGACCTGTTCATTGCGGGGAGGGTTATGCAAAAAGCGTATCTCGGTGGAAGATCTTCTGCGGGAGACTCATGATGACTGCGTGATCCTTGTTGAGGATAAAGGAGTGACGCTTCGTTTCGTGAGCGATCAAATGGTTATTTTGGGCGAGCGGGACAGGCTGAAGGAGGTGATGCTGAATCTTGTGAGCAATGCGTTGCGGCACACGGCGGCTGGCGGATCCATCACGCTCGCCGCCCGTGTCTCGCATGGCGAGGCTGAGATCGCCGTCAGGGACACAGGTTCCGGCATTTCCCGGGACAACCTGCCTCATATTTTTGAACGTTTTTATCGGATCGAGGGAAGCGGCCTTGCGGGAACGGGTATTGGTCTCTACCTTTGCCGTCAGATCATCGAGGGCCACGGCGGTACGATCACGGCAGAAAGCGACTTCGGCAAGGGGACTTGTTTCGTGGTCCGTTTGCCGCTTTACACCGGGGACCCGTGAACGAAATTCATTTGCTTTAATGTAAGCGATTCATAATTGCCGAAAATGTCCGTTGAAGATTGACGAACTGAGAATTGAAAATTTATCAGGCGACCGTGCTATAATAAACACTATGCATACCATCTCAAAAGAACCCATTTCTATGATTTATTTACAGACGGACGGTGATCTCGTGCTCGACAATGCCGAGAAACAGTATGTGCTGAAGATGAAAGATCTCCCGCAGGAAGATAAGCCGCGCGAGAAGCTTGTGAAGTATGGGCCAGCTCATCTTTCGGTCGGAGAATTGCTGGCGGTCGTTTTGGGCGTCGGTACGAAGCGCGAGGGAATCCTCGCTATGTCTCAGCGGTTAATGAAAGAGTATGGTGGCGCAGACATTGTTCATGAAAAAAACCCGAAAAAGATTGAGGCGCTGTTTGGAATTCCGCTTGTAAAGGCGTGTCAGATTGTCGCGTGCTTCGAACTTGGCAGGAGATTTTTTGAGTCTCCCGCGACTCAAAAGCTCGTCGAGCTCCGGACGGCAAGTCAGGTTTTTGAATATGTAAAAGACATGCAGAATCTTCCGAAGGAGTGTTTGCGTGGATTGTATCTTGATACGCGGTATCAGGTGATTCACGATGAAGTGATATCGTTAGGGACACTGAGTTCGAATATTATCCATCCGCGCGAGGTGTTCCGGCCAGCTCTGGAATATTCGGCGTCGGCGGTGATCCTTGCGCACAACCATCCGTCCGGCGTCGCGACGCCTTCCGAGGCGGACATCGCGATCACGCGGCAAATCGTGGCGGCGGGGAAGATCCTCGGTATCGGAGTCCTCGACCATCTCGTGATTACGAAGAAGAAGTTCGAGAGTGTGCCGGTGGAATACTGAGGATAATTTTCAATTTAGCAATTTATAATAAGGTTGGAGCTCGGATTTCCGCCATTGAAAATTTTACGTGACGCGGCGACACAAGGCTATCATGACAAAAACTTTATCTTCAAATGCGAGTTCGTGGAATAAGCGTAGCGGCCAGGCGATGCTCCTGGCTGTCCTGACGTTAGGTGCGACGATGCTCGGTGCGACGACGATCGCGGGACTTCTGATGCTATACCAAATACGGCAAACGACCGACTTTGGCAGTTCGGCGAAAGCCGTCTTTGCCGCCGACGCCGGAACAGAGTGGGCGCTTTACAGTTATTTTCAGGGGGCGTCCGTCCCGCAACCAATATTTTCGAACGGCGCGTCGGCGGTCGTGATCTGCGATCCTTCCGGTACCGCGGCCTCCTGCGCAGCGTCGACTTCTGTGGACGCTATTTCGAAAGGATCCGCAGGCAACACGAAACGGGCTTTCCTCGCGACATTCTCCGGCGCCAGCAGCACGTTGCCGTAAAAATTTTTAGCTTGTCATGCCGCCGAAAACCCGGATCAGGGATGTCGTTCCTCGGTTTTCAACTGCCGAATAACAGAAAACGCTATGGATAAAGAAACCGCACAACAGAGAGTAGCGAAACTGCGAAAAGAGATCGATCGTTATCGCTATGCCTATCATGTACTCGACGAGTCGCTCATTTCCGACGACGCGCTTGATTCATTGAAAAAAGAGTTATTCGATCTCGAGACAGAATTTCCTGAACTCGTGACGCCAGATTCACCCACCCAGCGCGTAGCAGGAAAACCGCTCAAGGAATTTGCAAAGGTGAAACACGTCGAACGGATGACATCATTCAACGACGCCTTTTCCGAAGAGGATATGCGTGCGTGGCTTGAGCGTCTGGAAAATTATTTGAAATCGCCAATCGCCAATCGCCAATCGCCAATCGCTCCATTCTACTGCGAACTGAAGATCGACGGCTTGGCGATCGAACTTGAATATGAGGACGGCGTCTTTGTCCGCGGGTCAACGCGCGGCGACGGATTGGTCGGTGAGGACGTGACGCAGAATTTACGGACCGTGGAGGCCATCCCGCTTAGGCTTTTCGAGCGGGATGAGTTCGAAAAGAATTTGAAAACCGTCGGACTCAATCCTAAAAAATATCATTTTCCTGAGCGTTTCATCGTCCGCGGCGAGGTTTTTATTACCAAAAAAATTTTCGCTGCCGTGAATCGCGAACAGGAAAAGAAGGGGCTGAAACCTTATGCTAATCCGCGGAACATCGCAGCCGGTTCCATCCGTCAGCTTGACCCGAAGGTCACGGCGTCGCGGCACCTCGATTCGTTCCAGTACGACATCGTGACGGATATTGGCCAGACTTATCACGAGGAAGAACATTTGATGCTTAAAGCGCTTGGCTTCAAAACCAATCCGAACAATCGTTCCGCAAAAAACATGGCGGAAATATTCACCTTCCGCGATCATTGGGCGGAACCTGCCCATCGCGAAAAATTAGATTACGAGATTGATGGTACGGTTGCCATCGTGAATGACAATGCGACGTTCGAGCGCGCGGGCGTGATCGGTAAAGCGCCGCGCGCGGCGATGGCGTATAAATTCTCTCCGCGCGACGCCACGACGGTCGTGGAAGATATTCTCGTGCAGGTCGGCCGGACCGGAGCCTTGACGCCCGTCGCCGTGATGCGGCCGGTGAATGTCGGTGGCATCACGATTACGCACGCGACGCTTCATAATGCGGACGAGATCGCGCGGCTCGGCTTGAAAATAGGGGATACCGTCGTCGTTTCCCGTGCCGGCGACGTGATCCCGCAGATCACGAAGGTTCTTCCGGGATTCCGCACTGGCAAGGAAGTGGCGTTTCATATGCCAAGCCGTTGTCCGATCGATGGGTCAAAAGTCATCCGTGATGGCGCGATCAGCCGCTGTTCATCACCGACGTGCGGTGCGAAGCACCGCGAGTTTCTCTATCATTTCGTTTCGCGTGGTGCATTCAATATCGAAGGACTCGGCCCGAAAATATTGGATAAGTTTCTTGATGAGGGATTAATTTCCGACGCAGCGGATATTTTTACGTTGCTCAAAGGAGATATTGCCGCCCTCGCGCGTTTCGGGGAGAAGTCTGCGGAAAATATTGTAACGGAAGTTGCCCAAAAGAAAAAAGTGCCTCTCGCGCGATTTCTGAACGCGCTTGGCATCCTGCACGTCGGTGAGGAAACGGCGATCACGCTTGCGCGTGAATTACGCATCACGCATCGCGGACCTCATATCAATATTGAAGACATAACGGATGCTTTTCAAAAAATGTCGCTTGAGGATTTGCAAAGGTTTCCCGACATCGGGCCAAAGGTTGCGCAAAGCATCCATGATTGGTTCCGCGAACCGCGCAATATCAAGTTTATGGAACGGCTGGCGAAAGCCGGCGCGGAGGTGGAAGAAATGCCGCGAATCACGGATCACGGATCGCGAATCGCGCACAAAACGTTTGTCCTTACGGGTGGACTTGCATCCATGAGCCGCGAGGCGGCAAAGGAAAAGATCCGCGAGCTTGGCGGCGACGCCACGGAAAGCGTGAGTAAAAAAACGGATTATGTCGTGGCCGGAACCGATCCCGGTTCAAAATACGAAAAAGCAAAAAAGCTTGGCATAAAAATTCTGGACGAGGAAGAATTTTTGAGGTTGATTAAATAATCCGAGATTTGAAAAATATCTCAATATCAGGTAATCTTTTTCTGGTAAGCATGTTGCGGTCGTAGCTCAATTTGGTTAGAGCACCGCCCTGTCACGGCGGGGGTTACCGGTTCAAGTCCGGCCGACCGCGCACTTCCGGACGAATTGAGGCAAAAACCTCATTTCGCCCTTGTATTGTTTGCAATGTAGCCGGTTCAAATGACTTTATTTTTGCTTCTATCGACGGATAGCGTTCTTTGATTGGTAAGAGCCATTCTGCCGCATGAATATTGAACAATTGGTCTTTTAGCGTGCAGTTCAAACCGGAAATTGTGGTAAGTATCTCACGTTTGGTTTGGGCATCACCGAAAAGGAAGGCTTTGCGTGCATAACAAGCAAATTCGAAGGCCTGTTCGGTTAGTTTGATCCAATTATCTGCTCTTTTCTCGGTATCTTTTATTTTGACCCTGAGAGTTGTTATTTCGTTCTTCAGGCGCGTTTTCTCTCTCAAATATTCAGCGTCATCAATCATGTCGCGTAGGCGCATCTTTGTGAGGTTATCGAGCTGTTTCTGTACATCGTTGACCGCTTTAAGCTGGGCCTCATTTATCTTCGTACTCTCATCAACATCGACGTCATTTCTTTCGGCAACGACGGAAAGTGCCCAATCCTTAAATTCCGGTAGGAGAATCTTTGGGGATATTCGGCATATAACCGTGCCAAAGTTCGTAGGCGGCGATAAGGTGCGTGATGATTGGAATAGAGGCGTGTGGTGAAATGGAGGAGCGTGTCTGATGATAATTGGTATTTTCCATGAAAATGATATTCAGAGAAAAGCTTTGAACCATCACCGCATTTTTAAAAGCTCGATGTGCCGTCCTGCGATATGACTATAATGCAATTTAATAATTGTCTTGTCAATAGCATGGCTTGACAAACTCAGCGATTGGGTATACAATAAGAGCAGATTTTTAACAGTCGGTCTGTGGTTGGTCATAGCGAGAAGCGGCTTGCGGATAGGCCATTTCTCGCTATGACCACGGTGGCCATGGTTCCTCCTCGGACAAGAGGAAGTTTAACGCCCAAATAAGGGCAAGGAGTAAGTCATGAACACAAACACAGAATTTGCATCAGCTGGTTATACAGCAGGGCAGCTCAACGCGCTCATAAAAATGATAAGAGCGCAAGCCGGAGAAGATGGCGTCGAGAGATTCCTCCGCGGCGAAGTCACTATTTCTTTGCCGCCCCGTACTTGGACTGAACAGGACGGCGTTATCCGTTTTTCTGTCACTTCCGATGGAACAACCGGAAAACAATGGATAGGGCGTCTTCAAAACAAAAACTACCGCGTCGGCGATTACGCAAAAAGCATCCTTCTTTCGCCGGATTTCAAACCGACCTCTGAGATAACCACTGAAATCGTTGTCTTGGGGGGTAAGCTTTTTACTGATAAGGATCGGGTTACTAAAAAAATCCGAGCTTATGCAGAAAGTTTGACTTTTGAGAACAGGAAACCGGTAACTCCGAATGCTGAAATAGCATGCCTCATCCGTGAAAAATTCACGGATAAAGACCTTGAGGAAATGGGTTTGTATTGGATCGTGGCCATGCATGATCCAATCAAAGATTCCGTTGGCGACCCGCGCTTGCTCGATGCGGACCGTCTCGACGACGGTGGCTGGCTGAGTGCGCTTTGGGACGGCCCTGACGGCCGGTGGAGCGGCAGTGGCGGCTTCGCCTTCGCGCTTCCGCAAGTTTCTTCATTTTTCTCCCGTTTTCGGGAGTTTTTATTTGTTTCACCGATATCATGAAAAAGATGTTTACGGGAAATATTGAGGAGATTGCAAACGTCGAAAACCTTCTTGAGGCATGGCGTGAGTTTTTGCGGGGGAAACAGGGGAAACGCGATGTGCAGGTATTCCAATTACATCTTATGGATAACATTATTTCCTTGAGCGCTGATTTGAAGAGCGGCGCCTATCGTCACGGTGGGTACGATGCATTCAAGATTTCCGATCCGAAACCGCGCGATATCCACAAGGCAACTGTGCGCGACCGGCTCGTCCATCACGCGATCTATCGTGTGCTCTATCCTTTTTTCGATCGTACGTTTATCGCGGATTCGTACTCGTGTCGCATCGGAAAGGGAACGCACCGGGCTCTTACACGTTTCCAGCAGTTCGCCCGCCAAGCAGGACGGAATAATATAAGGACCGCGTGGATTTTGAAGTGCGACATCAGAAAATTTTTTGCGAGCATTGACCATCGCGTACTGCTCGAAATTTTGAAATCCCGTGTCAAAGATACGAGGATTATGGAACTCCTTTCTGAAGTCATCGGCAGTTTCTCGTCGATCCGGCCAGGCATCGGTTTACCGCTTGGGAATCTTACCTCGCAGCTTTTGGTGAATATCTATATGAATGAATTCGACCAGTTCGTGAAACACGAACTTTGCGCGAAATATTATATCCGCTATGCGGATGATTTCGTTATCTTCTCACCGAACCGCATGTGGCTTGAAATAATTTTGCCCGAGATCAATAATTTTCTTACAAATCGTCTGCGGCTTACCCTTCATCCCCAGAAAGTATTTTTACAAACGCTTGCCTCGGGTGTAGACTTCCTCGGCTGGGTGCATTTCCCCGATCATCGCGTTCTTCGAACCGCCACCAAACGCAGGATGCTGAAACGAACTACTTCTCATCCCACAAAAGAAACTCTCGCTTCGTACCGGGGACTCTTGCGTTACGGGAATACCATGAAATTGAGGGCACGCGTCATGCTGCTTGAATCCCAAGAGTCCCATCGGACATGATATGAGCAATAAAGATTGAGTTACCGTGCGTTCGAATTTCAGTTCCAATAGCGTCCACGAGGGCGCGCCAACGAAATTAGCCTTGTAAATCAGGGCTAATTTTTATACGGGCAACCGGACGTGGAACTGGGTTGTTTAAATCCTACTTTGTTCACCAGACAATAAAATGCAATGGTTTTCTAATCCTGTTAGAATACATACACATGGATCACAAAACTGAAAAACTGATTAAACATTTGGCGGTTCAAGCTGGCACGGTGACAGCGAGGAAGTTTGGCAAAGTGGGCATCAAATACACAAAATCGGACGCTGCCGATGTCGTCACGGAAGCGGACCTTGCGGCCAACAGAATCATTATCAAAGGGATCAAAGAAAAATATCCCGATCACGACATTATTTCGGAAGAGATCCCTGGTGGCAAAAGGGAGTCGAGATATGTTTGGACGGTCGATCCTCTTGATGGAACAAGAAATTTCGTCACGAAGATGCCTCTCTTTTGCACAATGATTAGCTTCGTAAAAGATGACGAAGTGCAATTGGCGGCAATCTATGATCCAATTCACAAGGAACTCTATTTTGCAAAGAAAGGACACGGCGCTTTTTTAAACGGGAAAAGGATACGGTGCTCAGACACCAAAGAATGGGAGAGGAGTTTCGGTTGTGGAACGTGCAATATGAGGAAACGCGTGCCCAGGGTTATGAAATATCTTGCAATTACTGCTGAAAAAGAAACATTTTGGTTAAGTGCGTTGGGATCAATAGGTATCACCATGACATCAGTTGCCTCGGGGAAAAGGGACTGGGCTTTTTCGTTGAGTTATCTCGCATGGGATCATGCGCCCGTTTCCTTGATACTCAAAGAGGCGGGTTGTCTGGTAACGGATCTGCGTGGCAAGGATTGGAAATTGGGGAGCGACGGTATGGTCGTCGGGAACCAACATCTGCAACCAAGGTTGCTGAAGTTGATAAAAAAAGCGTTGCGATGATGAAGGCTATCAGTGAACACTTTTTTTCAAAATTGTTTAAACATCGTCCACGCCTGTGCGGGAGTGCATTTTACACGCTGGTCTAGATGAGCCTTTAATTAAATAAACGCAATTATATGCCAATAATCAAAAGTGCTATAATGAAGAAGTTATGAAGAAGATAAAATTCTCTTTCATTTGGGCGGGCGTTGCCGTTTTCATTCTTTGGCTTATATCGATTTTCATTCCTATCACCCCATTGGCAATAGCGCTGTTTCTGGTCATTGCTGTTATTGCGGGCGCGTATGGCGGAACCGTTCACCCGAAACCTGTCCCGGAGGTCTTTGGGGTTGAGGCAACTGCCACGGCAAGTGGAAAGGGGAAGGGTTGGACGTTCAGTTGGACTTGGCAAGACTGGGGCGGGCTGATACTTTTGATTTTGGTAGTGGCTGCTCTTGTAAAAGGAGTAAATCCAATAGATATCATGAAAGCTCTCGGTTCTTTCTTTGGTAGTAGCCAAGGTTCATAGGGGTAGCAATATGAAGGATCTTCCCTATGCACGGAGAGCAATAAATTTTTGTTTGTGACATAGTCAACTCCATGAATGATAATATGGTTGAATATGTGATGGTTACGACGGCTTTTGAACTGGATAACTATCGCATCGTAAAGAATCTAGGAATTGCGAGAGGTATTATTGTCCGCTCCCGCAACATTTTCGGGTCGATCGGTGCAGGGTTGCAAACCCTTGTTGGCGGAAACATTTCCTTATTTACCAAGCTTTGCGAGAAAACTCGCGCCGACGCTTTTGATCTTATGTTGAAACATGCGGCAGAGATCGGGGCGAACGCAGTTATTGGTGCACGATATGACGCAACGGAAATTACGAGGGGAGTGACCGAGGTTTTGGCATATGGGACCGCGGTCGTCGTCGAGCCAAGGAAAGAATGAGGGGCTTCAAGGCGTCGGATAAATTGCCCGCAGTTCTTATTGCCCTCGCGGTGTTATTGATTCTTATTTTGGGAATAAGCCAGTGGTTTTACCTGCGCAAAGCTCATAGCACTTTTGAAAATTACTATGCTTTTCGAGGATGCGTTCAACTCCTGAACCAAACCGACGATTATGGAACTTGCGTAACAAACTCCGGGCAGACGATCAGAATCGTGAAATATCAAAATAAGTGGTATTTGGATGGCGACCTACCATGGGCGTGCCTCGGTAGAGTTTGCTTCGGTCCATAATTTTTCTGATCTGCCAAAATCGTTCGAAGAATGTTAGTGCTTCGATGCCCCGGGGGATTACTTATCCAACTTCTTGAGAACGAGAACGTTTCGATTTCTCGTTTGTTTATTTTCTTAAAATTTGCTATAAAAATATTGCTTTGGTTTTTTGTATCGCCATTCCAATAGTGTTTACAAGGGCATGTGTGGGTTGTGAGATAAATATTTACCCCTATAGCTTCCGCCGTCGCTTACGCTATGGCGGACAAGCAGTCTGGTAGAGCAACTCCCTTTGCAAAATAAGAATTTTGTCCATCGGATCGCTCGTTGAAAATAAAAATATGATTTAATGAAGTGGGTCGTACGCAGAGTGCCCCTATAGCTCAGTCTGGTAGAGCGACTCCCTTTAAGCTAAAATATGAAGCATATTTTAGCTCTGTCGGTTCGCTCATCAACAATAAAAATGGATACAGCGTTATACGCGGCGTGCCCCTATAGCTCAGTCTGGTAGAGCAGCTCCCTTTGAACTAAAATATGAAGCATATTTTAGTCCGATTGGTTCGTTCGTCAAAAATAAATGCCTCCTTAGCTCAGTTGGTAGAGCAGCTCCCTTTTAAGGAGACGGTCGCAGGTTCGAGCCCTGCAGGAGGCACCACGCAACAGGAGGCATTTATTTTTGCCTCACTGCCCGACCTCTACGACGGTGGCGGTGACGGCGGCTCCTGTGGTGTCGACTCAGCCATCAACTTCCCTTTCTGTTACGTCTCCCGCCGCTGGTTCAGTTCTTCAATATGGTCAGACTTATAATTTTGTCCTATCCGGCGCGGTCGCGTCAGTTACTTATTATGTCTACCTCACAGGTGGTGCCTTGGGAGTACATGGTGTCTATCTCGGGGAATTAAATGCCGCGACGCAAAATTCATTCACCTGGACGGTTCCGTCGACGGTGACTGCCGCCTCTGGTTATGAGCTTAGTTTTAGCGGTCAGACATCGAACGGCACCGTGACGAGCGGCAACAGCCCGTCGTACACGATTGCTCCTGCTGTTCCCACGGTTTCTGTGTCTGTATCGCCCACATCCACTTTGTCAGGGGGTCAGGCAAGTCTCTTCTGGTCGTCCTCAGGTGCTACCTCCTGCAGCGCTTCCGCTTCTCCTACGGTAAGTAGCTGGCAGGGTTCCGTGGCCTTGAGCGGTCTCCAAACTATGCCGCCCGTAACGCAAACTACGGCATACATCTTGACATGTACGAATGCCGGCGGATCGAATTCCGCGTCCGCTACGGTCATGGTAACGCCAGCTCCCGTGGTGTCGACCCAGCCGATCAATGTTGTTGTCAGTAATCCCAAGGAAACGGTTGCGGGTACTTCACTTCCGCTTTGTTCAGGTGGTAGTAGTAATCAGTATTGCAAGGAACAAGGCTATGTGGGCGGTTCGGATTATGCCTCGTCCATCACGAGCGGTATCCAGCCTTGTGCCCAGTACAGTACAGGACCTTGGATCGAAAATTATGAGACCGTAGCGGGTGGAGTAGTGTGCCAGACGCACTAGTTTTACCCAATTTTCGTTTCCATAAAGCAAGCGGCAAGCTCTTAGCTTGCCGCTTGCTTTATGCGTTCGACAAAGGTGGTAAATGGCGGGTAATATTAAGGCATGCTCGCGGACGAGATTAAATTGTTTTTTCACGGTGACGTGGCGACGGATGAGGCGGCGCTCGCTGCGGCAAGCCGCGATTATTCCGTTTTCAAAGTGAGGCCGCAGGTGGTGGTTTTTCCGAAGGACGTGGAGGACATCAAAAGCTTGGTGAAATTTGTTGCGAAAAAGAAAGCCACAGGAGAAAAAATTTCGCTCACGGGCCGATCGGCCGGCACCGACATGACAGGCGGGCCGCTCGGCGAGAGCATTATTGTTTCGTTCACAAAATATTTTAATCACATCAAGGAGGTTGGGGAGTTGCCCCACTTCGCCGAGGCTGCGCGGGGCGACAATCGCAATTCCGATACTGGAATTGCGATTGTCGAGCCCGGCGTTTATTTCCGGGACCTCGAGAAAGAACTCATTCCGAAAGGGTTGCTTTACCCGGCATATCCGGCTTCAAAAGACCTCTGTGCGATCGGTGGCATGGTGAATAACAATTCCGGCGGCGAAAAGACGCTCGCTTATGGAAAAACAGAAAATTATGTTCGCGGGCTAAAGCTCGTGATGAGCGACGGCGAAGAGCATGATATCAGACCGCTCTCCGGTGTCGAGTTCAGAACGAAACTCGCTGAACAAAGCTTTGAAGGGGACCTGTACCGCAAAATCCATGCCCTCATCGAGTCCCACTACGACGCGATTCGTAAAGCAAAGCCTGATGTTTCGAAAAATTCGGCGGGCTATTATCTCTGGAACGTGTGGGATAAAGAGAAGGATATTTTCGATCTCACGAAGCTCATCGTCGGTTCACAGGGAACACTCGGGCTTTTGACGGAGGCGACGCTCGGCCTCGTGCCTGCAAAAAAACATTCCCGCATGGCCGTTGTGTTTTTGAAAGATCTTCGCTTCGCCGCCGATCTCGTAGGGGATGTCCTGAAATTTAATCCGGAAAGCATTGAGTCGTATGACGATCGAACGCTCGTGGTCGCAGTGAAGCTCTGGCGGCAAGTTTTGCGTTCCATGAAAGGGAATATTTTCGCGCTTGCGTGGCAATTTCTTCCGGAGATCAGAATGGTTCTCCGTGGCGGCATGCCGAAGATGATCATGCTGATTGAGCTCACGGGCGACGACGAAAAGGAATTAACGGTAAAGCTCAATGGTCTCCATCTCGACATCGCGAAGTTTGCGGCATCGCATGAGGGAATCCGTGTGCGCGTGCTGAAAAATGAAAAAGAGGAACAGAAATACTGGACAATCCGACGGGAGAGTTTTGCTTTGCTCCACAACAATACGAGCGGCAAAGATACGGTGCCTTTTATAGACGACTTTATCGTAAAGCCGGAATATTTGCCGGAGGTTCTGCTGAAAGTGAACGCGATACTCGATTACTATGGAAACGATTTGATCTACACGATTTCAGGGCACCCGGGAAACGGAAATTTTCACATCATTCCGCTGATGGATCTGAAAAATGAGCGCATACGGGCGTTGATTCCGGAGATCGCCGAGAAAGTATATCAATTAGTATTCCACTATCACGGTTCCATCACGGCGGAACATAACGACGGCCTGATCCGCACACCGTATCTTGAAGAAATGTATGGTCCCGACATCATGGCGCTTTTTGCGGAAACCAAGCGTATTTTCGATCCGGAAAATATTTTCAATCCTGGCAAAAAAGTGAATGGCGATCTGGCGTATAGCGCTCGGCACATCACCGCGACTCAATAAGTTTCTTCGCCTTTTGTTTTCTCCTGTTTCATGATTTAATCTTTACATGTCCTATTGGAACCTCGCCGTTTTTAATTTCATCCATGGCTGGAGCGGGCATTCTGTTGTTGCGGATGTCGTGGCGATTTTTTTTGCAGAGTATGTGCCATATCTTTTGGTGATTGGTTTCCTCGTCCTTGTTTTCCGCGAATTTACCACTCGGCGTAAATTTTATCTTTTCGCGGAAGGGGCGCTTGCCGTTATTCTTGCGCGCGGGATCCTTGCGGAAGGTATTTATTTTTTTTATCACGTCCCGCGTCCGTTCACGGCACTTGGTTTTTCCCCGCTCATCGGCGAAAGCGGATGGTCGTTTCCGTCGGGGCATATGGCATGGTTTTTTGCGCTCGCCGTTACGGTATGGTTCGCCGATCGGAAGTGGGGTGCGTGGTTCATAGTGCTCGCTGCGCTCATGGGCATTGCCCGAATTTATGCCGGTGTTCATTGGCCTCTTGATGTCGTGGCCGGCGCGGCGACCGGTATCGTTTCGGGATGCTTCGTCCACTGGTTATTGAAAAATGTTCGTGCGGCAATCATGGCATCCCCGGAGACCGAAGGTGCAAAGGCTCTATCCTAACAGCTGGCTTGACGGCTTGTTCATATTCGCCTGCCGCTTGACGGGCATGATATACTGTACTTACCATGTACGATTTAATCATCATTGGCGGAGGTCCGGCCGGTATCGCTGCCGGAATTTATGCTGCGCGGAAAAAGATGAACGCTTTGCTTCTTACTGATGGTTTTGGCGGTCAGTCGGTAGTTTCGGCCGATATCCAAAACTGGGTTGGCACGCCATCCATCTCGGGGTTTGATCTCGCAAAAAATCTTGAGGCGCACCTCCGCGCTCAACAAGGTATCGAAATTATAAGCGACGATCAGGTGGTCGTCGTACAGAAAAAAGAGGACGGCACGTTTTCGCTTACCACCAAGAACGGAAAAGGATACGAGACGAAATATCTTCTTCTCGTTTCCGGCAGTAACCGCAAGAAGCTTGGCATTCCGGGCGAGGCGGCATTCGAAGGGAAGGGCGTCGTCTATTGCTCGATCTGCGATGCGCCGCTCTTCGGCGGAAAGACGGTCGTGGTCGTCGGCGGCGGAAACTCGGCGCTTGAATCCGTGATCGACCTCGTCCCGTATGCCTCGAAGATATACCTTTTGATCCGCTCGGAGATTTTAAAGGGTGACCCGGTGACTCAGGAAAAAATAAAAAACGATCCGAAGGTGCAGATCATTTGGAATGCGGTAGCGCAGGAAATCATAGGCAAGGATTTTGTGACCGGCATCAAATATCAGGATGTGAAAAGCGGTGAGACAAAAGAGCTTCCGGTGGACGGCGTTTTTGTGGAGATCGGGCTCGTCCCCAATTCTGATTTTGTGAAAGATCTGGTGGATCGCGATGCCTATGGGGCAGTGAAAGTTGATGCGCGAACACAGATGACGTCCTGCCCGGGCATCTGGGCGGCGGGTGATGTGACCGACGTGCTGTATAAGCAGAATAATATTTCTGCAGGCGACGCCATTAAGGCGCTGCTTAATATCTATGATCAACTTAAAAAAGACTAAGCGAGTTCGTCGTTTATTAAAAAAAGATAAAAAGGAACTTGCGCCCACCAAAAAAGTATATAAGGTAAGGGGTATGAAAAAAATACCATTTACCAGCGTGGTTTGGCGGGAAAAAAAATATTACGTTGCTCAGTGCCTCAATGTTGATGTTTCAAGTTTCGGCAAGACGAAAGCATTAGCCCTCAAAAATTTAAAGGAGGCACTATTGTTGTATCTTGAGGGAGAATCACAATCCAAAATAAGAGGAATTGAGGCGCCGTCTCTTGAGGTGCAGCATGTCTAAACTGTTTTCCTCGCGGCAGATCGTGGTTATTCTCCTTCGGGAAGGCTTCGTTTTTGTTTCTCAAAGAGGTAGCCATGCAAAATATCGAAAAACGAGCGATGTCGTTGCCACGGTCATTGTGCCGACCGACAAAAAAGAAATTCCAATTGGGACGTTGCATTCTATTATAAGACAGTCCCGATTAGCGGATAAAAAATTTAAGTAATTTCAAAAACGGCGTTCCTCAGAGGAGAACGCCATTTTTGCGTTGATTGAATCTTTTACGCCACAGTTTTTATTTTGGAAAATTTTCCGATCATGATGGCCGCGATAATGCCAACGATGCCGGCGATGACGCAGACGACGCCGACGAGGATCGCAAGAAGCGGCGGGTAGAGGAGAATGAGGAATCCGAAGACGACCGCGAGGATGCCCTGAAGGGCGAACATCCATGCCATGCCGCGAAGCGACTTGGAAATAATTTCGATATGTTCCATGAGAGAGTATTGATAACCGACCTTTTCCTGTAGTATAGCAGTACTGGCGGTTCTTGACAGGATGCCAGGAGAGACTAAAATGCTATTGGCACTCAAGGATCGAGAGTGCCAAAAGAAAAATGGTTGTAATGTTTTAGTGTCGCAGGGTTTTAATGGCCGAGGGTTTATTACGACACTTCAACACTATATCATTACAACTTAATAAACTATGAACATAAAACCATTATCCAATCATGTTTTGATAGCGCCGATTGAGGACGAGGCGAAGCAGACAAAGTCGGGTATCGTCTTGCCGGACACGGCGGACAAAAAGAAACAGAGCAGGGGAACAATCGTGGCGATCGGTCCGGGAAAAATGAATGAGACGGGCGGCCGCGTACCGATGTCGGTTACGGTCGGTCAGGCGGTGCTCTTTAAGGAACCGTGGGGCGATGAGAGTAAGATCGAGGATGGCGATAAAAAATACTTCCTGGTCGAGGAAGATGACGTACTCGCGGTTATTGAATAGTCACTAGCCAATAGCAATTAGCCACTAGAAGAAAAAATTTTTACCTAGTGGCCAGTGGCTAGTACCTAGTGGCCAACTACTATGGCAAAACAGATTAAATTCAACGAAGATGCGCGGGCTTCCATTAAGAAAGGAATCGACAAGCTGGCGCAGGCGGTCACGATGACGCTTGGCCCGCGCGGCCGTGCGGTTGTGATCGAAAAGGGTTATGGCGCGCCGCAGGTAACCTTTGACGGCGTGACGGTCGCGAAAGAGATCGAGCTCGAGGACAAGTGGGAAAATGTCGGCGCGGAATTTATTAAACAAGCTGCCGATAAAACGAACGACGGCGTGGGTGACGGAACAACGACGGCAACGGTTCTCGCGCACGCGATGATTGACGAGGGAGAAAAAGTGATTCGCGAGAAAGGCTTTAACGTAATTCAGCTTGCGGAAGAGCTTCGCAAATCGAGCTCTGGCGTCGTGAAAGCGCTCGAAGATCAGCGTGAGCTTATTAACGACAACAAGAAGATCAAAGAGGTTGCAACGCTTTCTGCGAAGGATGCCGAGATCGGCGGACTTATCGCCGAGGTGATGGAGAAGATTGGGAAGGAAGGCGTGGTGACGGTAGAAGATTCAAATACGATCGGTAATTCCTATGATATGGTTGAGGGTATGCAGTTCGATCGTGGCTATGTCTCGCAGTATATGGTGACCAATCAGGAAAAGATGGAGGCGTCACTTGATGAGCCTTATGTTCTCGTGACCGACAAGAAAATTTCCTCGATCCAGGAGATTTTGCCTTTGCTTGAGAAAATCGTGGCGAGCGGCAAGAAAGAGCTTTTGATCGTTGCGGATGATCTCGATGGCGAGGCGCTTGCAACGCTTGTTGTGAATAAGCTACGCGGCATTTTTAATGTTCTTGCCGTGAAGGCTCCGGGTTTTGGTGATCGCAAAAAGGAAATGTTGCAGGATATTGCGATTGTGACTGGCGCGACTTTGATAGCGGAAGATCTTGGTAAAAAATTGGAAAATGCGGAGCTTGACGATCTTGGTCGTGCGCATCGTGTAGTTTCCGACAAGGACAAGACAACCATTGTGGATGGCAAGGGCGAAAAGAAGGAAATCGAGAACCGCGTTGCCCAGCTCAAGGCACAGATTAGGAAAACGGATTCCGATTTCGATAAAGAGAAATTGCAGGAACGTTTGGGTAAGCTCGCGGGCGGTGTTGCCGTTATTAAAGTCGGTGCGCCAACCGAAGCGGCCCAGAAAGAACTTAAGCAGCGCGTTGATGACGCGGTGAATGCGACGCGGGCCGCAATGGAAGAGGGTATTGTGCCGGGCGGTGGCATTGCGCTTTTCAACACAATTCCCGCAATAACGCCAGAGAAATTGGAAACTGGTTCCGTGTCCGCCGCTGTGTATAAAATATTGAGCCGCGCCCTCAAGGCTCCACTTTCGGCGATAATTCAAAACAGCGGCGAAGAGCCGGGGAGTGTGATAGATAAGCTGCAGGCTAATTGGAAAGAAAAAAACAGCTGGCGCGGCTTCAATGCGATGAAAAATAAAAACGACGAAGATTTGAAAGCGGCCGGCATCATCGATCCCTTGAAGGTTACCAAGATGGCATTTACGAATGCGATCTCGGTTGCGGCGAATTATCTTACGATCGGCGCAGCCATAACGAATCTTCCCGAAAAGAAAGGCCCGCCGATGGGCGGCATGCCTGGCGGGATGGGAGAAGATTATTGAAAACTGTCTTGAACAGCGAGAAAAAACAATCCCGATGGTGCGGGATTGTTTTTTCTTCTTTTTAACAGGTACGCGGCTAATGTAGTGACAAAATAAAATCCGCGGCTTCAAAAGTTGAAGAACCGCGGAAGTTTAAAAGATCAGGCTTTGCCTGCTGCGTCGAGGGCAATGCGGCTATCTGAGGAAGTGAGATCTCTGTAGTGCCAGTGGATGCCAAACCAAACCAACATCCAAATGTTTTTGTCGTCACCCACAAGACAGGGATATCTCTCATTCGTAAAGCCACCGTTACCAATAACCCGTATTCCCGAGAACTCCATATAAATTTTGAAGCGGAATTCTTTGCTGAACGAGCACCAATAATCGCCATCAAGGAATTTATCCTTATTTGCAAGGATCCACACGGCATGTTGGTAACCCAGTATGCCGTTCACTGAGCGTAGTCTCTCTTGGTGCTCGGTGACGGTTGTAAAAATTTCACCCGAGCGAGCAACGGTCCCCAGTACCAAGGTGACCGGTTTGACGGGGGAGTTATCATACTTGATCGAACGAATCCACGGATATTTCTCTCGGATTTCTTCAATCGTCGGTCTCGCGAGTGCGGGTATCTCGATTTCCAGCTTATCCGTTATTCTACAAGAATTACTATCAAACATCTCAATATCCTCCTTGTTTTGATATGAAAATTTATAGATTTTTTCTTACTAGTTTACAGCGTATAGCGTTGTGGGTCTTGCGTCAATCTTGCGCACATCCGGATTTTGAAAAGAATTTTTAAAAAGGTCTGGATCCCAGTGGGGGCCGGAATGATGAAAAAATAAGCGGAGAATTTCTTTTCTGAAAGACTATCGTTCCTCGCAAAAGATATACTTGTCCTGCGGGACCGTGAGTTTAAGTCCCACGGGACAAGTATATCTTTTGAGTCTATGTCTTTCAGAAAACCGGAAAGCCGGAGCCCTTGCGGTTTCTTGGGAAATCGGCTAATATCTAGGAACTATGGGAGGCGTACCAGTTAAACATCATACTCATGGCAAGGTGGGCCGGCGACGGTCCCATTTGGCCATGAAAAAAGAGCGGCTCCTGGTCTGCAAGAACTGCGGAGCGCCCCGGATGGCGCATCGCCTTTGCGCGCGGTGCGGAAAGCAGTAGCGAAGCGCATATCGCGTAGCGCCTATCGTACCAAAGATGTTCAGATTCGAAGGTTTAGAGGTCTGGCAGTTGGCAATTGCTTATGGCAAGTGTTGCTACGGTATAGCCAGCGTCTTCCCGAAATGTGAATATTATGGCTTGAGTGATCAGTTGCGAAGAGCTGCTGTTTCCGTTTCCAACAACATTGCAGAGGGTTCCGCCGGTTCAACAGCAAATTTTAAAAAGTACATTATCATGGCTATAGGATCGGTTTTTGAAACAGTAAGCATTTTTCGTATTGCCTTTGGGGTGGAGTATGTTTCATTTCAAACCAGGGAGGACGCATATGAGGAGGCTGAGAAATTGGTGAGAAAGTTAAGAAATTTTTCAAAATCTTTAAGCGCCTAGCAACTTGCGATAAGCGATCAGCTCTTTATCATTATGGCAACACGGCATCTTATAAGGACGGTCATCTTGCAAACACTCTACGAGTGGGATTTTTATAAGCACGAGAAGGATATTACCGCGATTCTCGAAAGAAATCTTGAGGAATTTGCGCCCGGCATCGATGAGCCGGATTTTGCGTGGCGGATTTTGAAAGGGATCGCCGAACATCTTACGGCGATAGACGATATCTTGAAAAAAGCCGCTCCTGATTGGCCGGTCGAAAAGATCGCCGTCATCGATCGTAACATTCTGCGCATCGGCCTTTATGAACTTTTGTTTGCCGACCATAACGAGGTGCCGCCGCGCGTCGCGATCAATGAGGCGATCGAACTCGCGAAAAACTACGGCGGCCCGAATACGTCGCGTTTCGTGAACGGGGTTCTCGGAACGATCTACCGTGAAATGGGTGACCTGGAAGGAAAAGATACGAAAGAAAAAATAAACGATCACGCTGCGCCCGAGAGCGAGCATACTGAGAAATCATGAACCCGGAAGACTACGGCCGGAAGATCGGCGTTACCTTTAAGAATAAAGACCTCATCATCGAGGCACTGACGCACCGTTCTTACCTGAACGAATACCCGAAGTGGCACTTGCCGCATAATGAGCGGCTCGAATATCTTGGCGATGCCGTGCTCGAGCTTATCGTAACCGATGCATTGTTCCGAAAATTCCCGAACCAGCCGGAGGGCCAGCTCACCGTGCTTCGCGCAGCACTCGTAAATTATCAGATTCTCGCACGGGTTGCAGAAAATATCGACCTTGAGGATTTTGTTCTCATGTCTCGCGGCGAGCGGAAGGACACCGGCCGTGCGCGGGAAGTGATCCTCGCGAACGCGATCGAGGCGGTAATCGGCGCCATTTATCTCGATCAGGGTTTCGAAAAGACGCGCGTGTTCGTTGAAAAGTTTGTACTTATTCATCTTGACGAGGTGTTGAAAACGAAGAGCTACAAAGATGCAAAAAGCGAACTTCAGGAGGTTATTCAGGAAAAACTCAAAGTAACGCCGACCTATGCGGTGCGGGGTGAATCCGGCCCGGCGCATGAACGCCGCTTCACGATGGGCGTCTATTTCGGCGGTCAGCTGATCGCGGAGGGTGAAGGACTTTCAAAACAGGACGCCGAGATCGAGGCCGCCAAGAACGCGCTCAGGAAATACGGGAAATAATTCCGCGTCATGAAAAAAGAGGAAAAAATTCTTTTAATCGGGGCGAGCTTTTGGTATTTAGGAGAGGGATTATTCGGTCCATTATTTGCCGTATTTGCCGGCAGGATTGGCGGGAATATTTTAGACATATCATGGGCATGGGCCATTTTTCTTTTAGTGACCGGGATACTCGAGATTTTCGTAGGCAGAATCTCCGACAAAATAGGTCACGCGAAGCTCATGGTTATCGGGTACGCCCTCAATGCACTCTTTACATTCTGCTATTTATTTATTCACACTCCGATGGAGCTCTTTTTTGTGGAGGGAGGACTGGGAATTGCACTGGCGCTTGCCAATCCGACATGGGACGCTCTCTATGCGAAATTCGAGGATCGCCGTCACGCGGGTTTTATCTGGGGGATCGAACAGGGAACGCAAGAGATAATAACCGGTACTTCCGTTCTTATCGGCGGGGTGATCGTGAATTTCTTTTCATTCACGGTTCTTTTCGTTATCATGGGGATTGTGCAGACGATAGGAACCATCTACCAGGCGAGAATACTTTATCCACAACCAGCTTCGCAAGAAATATCAGCACATCACAAAACCTGATCCTTTTTGATTCTCATGTCTCATTTTTTGAAAAAACTCGAACTGAATGGTTTTAAATCTTTCGCCAATAAGACGGTTTTGGAATTTCCGGCGGGCATCGTCGCCATCGTGGGACCGAACGGTTCCGGAAAATCGAATGTGGTCGATGCCATTCGTTGGCTCTTGGGCGAGCGTGAAGCCAAAAATCTCCGCGGCAGCAAGGTAGAAGATCTGATCTTTGCCGGAACGCAGAAACGGGCACGGGTCGGCATGGCGAGCGCCAGCCTACACTTCGAAAATAAAGGGAAATTTTTCCCCGTTGATTTTGAAGAAGTAACGGTTACGCGTCAGATATCGCGCGGCGGTGAAAGTAAATATTTTTTGAATAAATCCGAAATTCTTCTTCGCGACCTCATTGATTTTTTCGCAAAGGCGCGCCTCGGATCCAAGGGACTCATCATCATCGGTCAGGGCGATAGCGATATCTTTATCCGTTCGACACCGATGGAACGCCGCGAGATGATAGAAGAAATATTAGGACTTCGCGAGTATCAGATAAAAAAAGCGGATGCTGAACGTAGGTTGCGGAACAGCCGCATTAATCTCGATAAGACAAAAGCTCTCATTGAGGAAATTCTGCCGCATTTGCGGTCGCTCAAGCGCCAGACGGGACGCTGGGAACGCCGTGGCGAGCTTGCAGAGGAATTGCGTAATCTAGAAAACGATTTTTTTGGTTCTCAATTCAGGGACATTGCGGAGCATGCGGAGATTGCTCACGAAAAAGTCGCAGAGAATAAAAAACGGCGCGATGCCCTCGAGACCGCCCTGCGTGTAGCAGAAAAACGCCAGGCGGAGATTGAAGCAAGCCAGCCGGAAGAGAAGAAGGAACTTAGCAAGGTGAAGGAAGACATCCGTGCCTTGATAGAACGGCGAAACGTGATTCAGAAGGATCTTGGCCGGTTAGAGGCGCAAATGGAAATGGCGGCCGCGCCGAAGGCGCGCGGGGGATACTCGGCAGACAAGCTGCTGGAACTTGTGAGAAAAATGAAGATCGAACTCTCTCGTGCCCTTGAAGAGGATATTCGCGAACTGCATGCGACCGTTCAGGGTATTCTTGAAGAAATTGATACGACGCTCGGTGAAAAAGAGGAATCTCCTTCGGAAATTCCTACGGGCTTGCGGAATGAATTTGAGAAAGTTACCAAGGATTTCAGAACGCTTGACGCGGAAATTTCCGCGCTTCGGGAAAAGGAGCAGATGTTCGAGAAGGGACAAGAAGGATTTTATCAAATGTTCAAGGCGGCGGTCGCCGAGGTACAGACCGCAAAAAATAAGATCGGGGAGTGGGAAAACCGGAATCGTGAATTGATTTTGGAAAAAGAACGTCTCGACCTGCATCGTGAGGAAATTTTGCGTCAGATCGATCAGGCAGGCCGCCGCCCGGAGGAGTTCGCATCGGCGAATGCCGATGCGTCCTTCGTAGCCTTGGCGAAAAAGGATAATGGCCACGAGCCGTTGGTGGATATGGAGCGGCGAATGTTCCGTTTGCGCGGCGATCTCGCGTCGATCGGCGAGGTAGATGAGGCGCTCATGAAAGAAGCGAAAGATACTGAATCGCGTTACGGATATCTTGCGAAGGAATCGGAAGATCTCGAAGCGGCGGTCCGTGACCTCACGAGGCTCATGCAGGAGCTGACGGAAAAAATAAAAAAAGAATTTGAGGGGTCGCTCGAAAAGATAAATAAGGAATTCGAAAAATTCTTTACCGTGATGTTTGGCGGGGGAAGTGCAAAGCTGAAGATCGCTAAGCGCTTAGCGCTAAGCGCCGAGCGTGATGAAGAAGCATCGCGTACCGAAGTGACGAACGGCGACAACACGGAGGAAAACTTCGGTGAAGATCCCGGTGGCATCGAGATTGATGTGAGGTTGCCGCGGAAGAAGATAACGTCGCTTGACGTGCTTTCGGGCGGCGAGCGGAGCTTGGTCGGTATCGCTGCGGTCTTTGCCATGATTTCCGTCAGTCCACCGCCATTCCTCGTGCTTGACGAAGTCGACGCGCCGCTCGATGAACGGAACGCCAAGCGCTTTGCCGAAATGCTCAAGGAATTCTCGAAGCATACCCAGTTTATCGTGATCACCCATAACCGCGCGACGATGGAGTCCGCCGATGTGCTCTATGGCGTAACACTCGACGAAGACGGAACATCGAAAATAGTATCCTTAAGATTCGAAGGATAATCATCTCTTTATTCTCATGTTCCTCGGAATATGAGAACAAAGGGAAATCTTGTTTTTGTATCAACTTTCACTTACTATTTCCCTGTGAGGGTCCCGCAACTGCGTTGCGTGTGCCCTCGCTTATCGGAAATGAGCAAATGAGATTTGTTCATTGTCTCCTCATTTCGGGCCTGTAGTAAAACGGTATTACGCGGCCTTCGCATTGCCGAGGTCGGGGTCCAATTCCCCGCAGGTCCACCAAGGAAAAGTATTTTTTTTCGGTTGGACGCATTCGCATTGCACGGACCTATCCCGCGTTATCTTCTGCCCGCGATTCTCTCCGTTTCAGCAAGGCCAAGGCGCGACGGCGAAGGAATACCTCAATGGTATTTCGAGAAGGAGCAACGTAGGAGCTGCTGAAACGGAGAGAATCCCTTCGGGTTGCGGTTATTCTGCGGGAGCACTTCGTTGCTCCTCGGAGCCGTAGCTCGGCTACTGTCTTCTCGTCGCGCCTAGTGCTCCCGCAGAATAACCGCGCAATGCGGCTTGAAGATAACGCGGGATAGGTCCCTGGCGGGAGTCCGATTCTCCCTGGGTCCACATTTCAGAACTTACAAAATTTTCATCGCGGGCGCTTCGCGTCCTCTCCTGCGTTTCAGCCAGATACGAAAAGGGTTTTTTGAAATCCACAACGAGCGTTCCCGAGGCAAGGTGGCGGTTCGAGCCGATGACGGCAAGAAAATCCCTCATCG
>Ga0181520_10003310_pt1 | contig 28484 bp, 22 predicted proteins | sample PEATcosm2014_Bin_29_FD_132451 | JGI IMG/M metagenome (GOLD analysis project Ga0181520, IMG submission 132451) | Peatland microbial communities from MTU Mesocosm Facility, Houghton, MI, USA - PEATcosm2014_Bin02_30_metaG | ecosystem: Environmental > Terrestrial > Soil > Wetlands > Peat | place...
CTACTTCCTCGGCAAGATCATCCCGTATCGCGGAAGCTGGGTGGAATTCGAGTACGACAACAAGAACATTCTGTACGTCCGGATCGACCGCAAGCGGAAGTTTTACGGCTCCGTGTTCCTGCGCGCCCTGGGGCTCAAGACGGACGAGCAGATCCTGCGCGCGTTCTACCGCGTGAGCAAAATCTCCGTTCGGGAAAAGAAGCTTTTCTGGAACGTGGACGAAGGCTTGATCGGCCTGAAGCTCTCCCACGGCATCGCCGCCAAGAGCGGCGATACGGTGGTGGCGCAGGGCAAGAAGATCACCCCGTCGCTGTTCAAGGAGATTCAGAAGAACAAGATCGCCCAGGCGGAGATCGCCTCGAACGACCTGGAAGGCGCTTACGTGGTGGCGGACGTGGTGGACATGACCACCGGCGAAGTGCTCATCGACGCCAACAACGAGCTGACCGCCGGCGCGCTCACGCGGCTGATGGACGCCGGCATCGAGGAGTTCGAGATCTTTTTCCCCGAGCGCGATGAAGTCGGCACGGTGGTTTCCGCGACCATCAAGAAGGACGCCGTCAAGACCCAGGGCGAAGCGCTCATCGAGATCTACCGCAAGCTGCGCCCCGGCGACCCGCCTACGCTGGACACCGCCACGCAGCTCTTTCAGGGCATGTTCTTCGACCCGCGCAAGTACGATTTCTCGCGCGTGGGCCGCATGAAATTCAACATCAAGCTGCACGACCGGGCCGACGCCACCACGCTCGACAAGCGCACCCTGGACGGGGAGGATTTCAAAGCCACCATCCAGTACCTGCTCAAGCTGCGCAAGGGCATCGGCGCGGTGGACGATATCGATCACCTGGGCAACCGCCGCGTGCGCGCCGTGGGCGAGCTGCTGGAGAACCAGTTCCGCATCGGCCTGGTGCGCATGGAGCGGGCCATCAAGGAGAAGATGTCGGTGTACCAGGAGATGTCCACGGCTATGCCGCACGACCTGGTGAACGCCAAGCCGGTGATGGCGGCCATCCGCGAGTTTTTCGGATCGAGCCAGCTTTCGCAGTTTATGGACCAGACCAATCCGCTCTCGGAGATCACCCATAAGCGGCGTCTCTCGGCGCTGGGACCGGGCGGCCTGAGCCGCGAGCGCGCCGGGTTTGAAGTGCGCGATGTGCACCCCACGCACTACGGCCGCATCTGCCCCATCGAAACGCCGGAAGGTCCGAATATCGGCCTGATTTCCTCGCTTTCCTGCTTTGCGCGCATCAACGAGTACGGGTTCATCGAAAGCCCGTACCGCAAAGTGATCAAGGGCCAGGTGATCGACGAGGTCAAGATTCTGAACCCCGGCGATATGGACTACAAAGTCGGCGATATTGTGCAGCGCACGGATCTGGAGGCCGCCACGCGCAAGCTCGGCTCGAAGAAGCAGCCCGCCGAGTGCGAAGCCCACTGCGAGTACCTCTCGGCTTGGGAGGAAGACAAGTGGGTGGTGGCTCAGGCCAACGTGCAGCTCGACGAGAAGGGGCGCATCGTTCCCGAGCTGAGCAACGCGCGCCAGGCGGGCAACTTCGTGCTCAAGCCGCGCGACGAGATCGAGTACATCGACGTCAGCCCCAAGCAACTGGTCTCGGTGGCCGCCAGCCTGATTCCGTTTCTCGAGAACGACGACGCCAACCGCGCGCTGATGGGTTCCAACATGCAGCGCCAGGCCGTTCCGCTGCTGCGCGCCGACGCCCCCTACGTGGGCACCGGAATGGAGCACGTCACGGCCCGCGATTCGGGCGCGGTGGTGCTGTGCCGCCGCCCCGGGGTGGTGGATTCGGTGGATTCCGAGCGCATCATCGTGCGCGTGGAGGGCGCGGCGCAGGAAGGCCAGCTTTCCCGCGAGGTGGGCGCCGATATCTACCAGCTCACCAAGTTCAAGCGCTCCAACCAGAACACCTGCATCAACCAGAAGCCCATCGTGCACGTGGGGCAGCGCGTGGCCAAGACCCAGGTATTGGCCGACGGCCCCTGCACGGATATGGGCGAGCTGGCGCTGGGGCGCAACGTGCTGGTGGCCTTCATGCCCTGGCGCGGGTACAACTTCGAAGACGCCATCCTGGTCAGCGAAAAGCTGGTGAAGGAAGACTACTACACCTCGATCCACATCGAAGAGTTCGAAATCGAGGCGCGCGACACCAAGCTGGGCCCCGAGGAAATCACGCGGGACATTCCCAACATCGCCGATTCGTTCCTGCGCAACCTGGACGAAAGCGGCATCATCCGCGTCGGCGCCACGGTCAAGCCGGGCGACATCCTTGTGGGCAAGGTCACCCCCAAGGGCGAAACCCAGCTCACTCCCGAGGAAAAACTGCTGCGCGCCATCTTCGGCGAAAAGGCCGGAGACGTGAAGGACGCTTCGCTGTACTGCCCGCCCGGCATCGAGGGCACCATCGTGGACTGCAAGATCTTCTCGCGCAAGGGGCAGGAGAAGGACGAGCGTTCGCGGTCCATCGAAGAATCGCAGATCCAGCGCTTGCAGCGCAACCTGCTGGACGAAATCCGCATCCTTACCGACGAGCGCGCCAAGCGGCTGGGCAATCTTCTCGAGGGCAAGAAGCTGCTGGCGGACCTGCACGACGAGAAGACCAACAAACGCCTGCTTTCGAAAGACGCCGAGCTCACCCGCGAGATCATCGAGAAGATGAAATCGCGCGACCTCAAGCGCATGCGTCTGGGCGCCAAAGATCCGCGCCTCAACGAGCAGATCGACGAAATCGAGGAGATGACCTCGCGCCAGATCGCGGTGCTCGAAAAGATCACCGACGAGAAGATCGGCAAGCTGCGCAAGGGCGACGAGCTACCCCCCGGCGTCATCAAGCTGGTCAAGGTTTACATCGCCATGAAGCGCAAGCTTTCGGTGGGCGATAAGATGGCCGGGCGCCACGGGAATAAGGGCGTGATAGCGCGCATTCTTCCCGAAGAGGACATGCCGTACCTGCCGGACGGCACTCCCGTGGAAATCGTGCTGAACCCGCTCGGCGTGCCTTCCCGCATGAACGTCGGGCAGATTCTGGAGACGCACCTGGGATGGGCCGCCCAGGCGCTGGGCTTGCACTACGCGACGCCCGTGTTCGACGGCGCCACCGAGCGCGAGATCAAGAAGGCGCTGGCGGAAGCGCATCTTCCGGGCTCCGGCAAGACCGCGCTGTACGACGGCATGACCGGAACGCCTTTCGAGCAGCCGGTGACCGTGGGCTACATCTACATGATGAAGCTCTCGCACCTGGTGGACGACAAGATCCACGCGCGCTCCATCGGGCCCTACTCGCTGATCACCCAGCAGCCGCTGGGCGGCAAGGCCCAGTTCGGCGGCCAGCGCTTCGGCGAAATGGAAGTCTGGGCCCTGGAGGCATACGGGGCCGCCTATATCCTGCAGGAACTGCTGACGGCCAAGTCCGACGACGTTTACGGCCGCGCCAAAATCTACGAGGCCATCGTCAAGGGCGAGGCCGCCATCGAGCCGGGCGTACCGGAATCGTTCAACGTTCTCATACGCGAGCTGCAATCGCTGTGTCTCGATGTGGAGCTGATGAAGAAGCCGCATGAAGCGCCGGATATGGCGCTGGCGGCGGATTAGTACAAGTTGTGAGCCACGGATGAACACGGATGGACACAGATAAACTTCTTATCCGTGTCGATCCGTGTTCATCCGTGGCTAACAGGTTCTTAGGGAACTGGAGGCTATTTTGAGATCCTCTCCGTACGATCGGGCGAATTTGATCGCGGATTTCGATTCGATCCGCATTTCTCTGGCTTCTCCGGAGAAGATCCGGAGCTGGTCCCACGGCGAAGTCACCAAGCCGGAGACCATCAACTACCGGACCTTCAAGCCGGAGCGCGACGGGCTGTTCTGCGCGCGGATATTCGGTCCCACCCAGGATTGGGAATGCTTGTGCGGCAAGTACAAGCGCATGAAACACCGCGGCGTGGTGTGCGATAAGTGCGGGGTGGAAGTGACCCTGGCGCGCGTGCGCCGCGAGCGGCTGGGCCACATCGAGCTGGCCAGCCCTTGTTCGCACGTATGGTTCTTCAAAGGGCTGCCCAGCCGCATCGGCCACCTGCTCGATATCACGCTTCGCGAGCTGGAGCGGGTCCTATACTTCGAAGCCTATGTGGTGGTGGACCCCGGCGAGGTTCCCGACCTGAAGCAGAGCGAAGTCATCACTGATGAGCGGAAACGGCAGCTCGACCTGGAGTTCCCCGGCAAGTTCGTCGCCATGATGGGGGCCGAAGGCATCAAGGAACTGCTCAAGAAGGTCGACGTCGAATTTCTCAGCGAGGAAATCCGCGAGAAGATGAAGACCGAGGCGTCGCAGCAGAAGAAGCTCAAGTTCGCCAAGCGCCTGCGCGTGGTGGAATCGTTCCGCAAGTCGGGCAACAAGCCGGAGTGGATGATTCTGGACGTGATCCCGGTGATTCCTCCGGAGCTGCGCCCGCTGGTGCCGCTCGATGGCGGCCGCTTCGCCACGTCGGACCTGAACGACCTGTACCGGCGCGTCATCAACCGCAACAACCGGCTCAAGAAGCTGATCGAGCTGCACGCGCCGGACGTGATTGTGCGCAACGAAAAGCGCATGCTCCAGGAAGCCGTGGACGCGCTGTTCGACAACGGCCGTCGCGGCCGCGTCCTGCGCGGGGCCAACAACCGCCCGCTCAAGTCGCTCTCCGATACGCTCAAGGGCAAGCAGGGCCGCTTCCGCCAGAACCTGCTCGGCAAGCGCGTGGATTATTCGGGCCGTTCGGTGATCGTGGTCGGCCCCGAGCTGCGCCTGGCCCAGTGCGGCCTTCCCAAGAAAATGGCCCTGGAGCTGTTCAAGCCCTTCATTTATCATCGCCTGGAGCAGCGCGGCCACTGCACCACCATCAAGCAGGCCAAGGAACTGGTGGAGCAGCAGGACCCGGTGGTGTGGGACATTCTCGAAGAGGTCATCAAAGACCACCCCATTCTGCTGAACCGCGCTCCCACCCTGCATCGTCTGGGCATTCAGGCTTTCGAGCCGGTGCTGGTGGAAGGCAAGGCCATCAAAATCCACCCGCTGGTGTGCACGGCGTTCAACGCCGATTTCGACGGCGACCAGATGGCGGTCCACATTCCGCTCTCGCCGGAGGCGCAGATCGAAGCCTCCACGCTGATGCTGTCGGCCAACAACATTCTCTCGCCCGCGCACGGCAGCCCCATCGCCGTCCCCACCCAGGACATGGTTCTGGGCTGCTACTACCTCACCAAGGCCCGGCCCGGCGCCAAGGGCGAAGGCCGCACGTTCGCTTCCACCGACGACGTGCTCATCGCGCTCGAAATGGGCGAAGTGGAAACGCTCACGCCCATCAAGCTGCGCTACACCGGCCGGGTGATCGACCTGGTGCACGCCTTCGACAACCAGAACATTCTTCACACCGAGCCCATCGAGTTCGTCAAGCAGTACATGGAGACCACCGTGGGCCGGGTGATCCTCAACGACAACCTGCCGCAAGACATGCCCTTCATCAACGGCCTGATGAAGAAGAAGGGCCTAAGCCAGCTTGTGCAGTATTGTTACCTGAAGTTCGGCCTCCAGACCACCGTGCAGATGCTCGACGAGGTCAAGACTCTCGGTTTCCTGTACGCCACCCGAGCCGGCATTTCCATCGGCATCGACGACATGGTGGTGCCGGGCGAGAAAGCCGGGCTGGTGCGCGACGCCGAAAAGGAAGTGGTGCTGGTGGAGAACCAGTATCAGGACGGCGCCATCACCCACGGCGAGCGCTACAACAAGATCATTGAAATCTGGAGCAAGGTCACCGAGAAGGTTTCCGACGAAATGTTCCAGGCCATGGAAGAGGACGACCGCACCGGACGCTACCTCAACCCGATTTACATCATGGCCGACTCCGGCGCGCGCGGTTCCAAGCAGCAGATCCGCCAGCTCTCGGGCATGCGCGGCCTGATGGCCAAGCCGTCAGGCGAGATTATCGAGACCCCCATCACGGCCAACTTCCGCGAAGGCCTGAACGTGTTGCAGTACTTCATCTCGACGCACGGGGCCCGCAAGGGTCTGGCCGATACCGCGCTGAAGACCGCCGATTCCGGGTACCTGACGCGGCGCCTGGTGGACGTGGCGCAGGATGTGATCGTCAGCGAGAACGACTGCGGCACCACCGAAGGCATCTACGTGGAGCCCATCATCGAGTCGGGCGAGATCATCGAGCCGTTGCGCGAGCGCATTGTAGGCCGGGTGGCGCTCGAGGACCAGAAGGACTACGAAGGCAACCTGATCGTGGCCGTGAACCAGGAGATAACCGAGGACTTGGCGGCGGCCATCCAGGCGGCGGGCATCGAGCGGGTCAAGATCCGCTCCGTGCTCACCTGCGAATCCAAGCGCGGCGTGTGCGTGGCCTGCTACGGTCGCAACCTGGCCACCGGCCGGCTGGTGGAGCGCGGCGAGGCGGTGGGCGTGATCGCGGCCCAGTCCATCGGCGAGCCCGGCACGCAGTTGACCATGCGTACGTTCCACATCGGCGGAACGGCCACGCGCATCAGCGAGCAGTCCACCCAGGACGCCAAGTCCGATGGTTTCGCGCGTTATATCGGCATCCAGACCGTGCGCAGCAAGGCGGGCGACCTGGTGGCCATGAACCGCAACGGCATCATGGCGGTGGTGGACGAGAAGGGACGCGAAAAAGAGCGTTATCCGGTGGTCTACGGCGCGCGCGTGCTGTTCGAAAATGGCGCCCCGCTCAAGGCCAATCAGATCCTGCTCGAATGGGATCCCTACACTTTCTCGATCCTCACCGAAGTCAGCGGCGTGGTGCACTTCAAGGACCTGATCGACGGCCTCACGCTGCAGGAACAGGTGGACGAGGTCACCGGCATGTCGCAGCTCGTGGTCACGGATTCGCCCGACGAGAAGCGGCAGCCGCAAGTCATCGTCCGTCCGGAGAGCGCTCAGGGCTCCCGCTCGGAAGCCAAGAAGTACCTCATGCCGACCCATGCCCACCTGATGGTTCGCGACGGCGAGGAAGTTCACGCCGGCGACGTGGTGGCCAAGATTCCGCGCGAAACCACCAAGACTAAGGACATCACCGGTGGTCTGCCGCGCGTGGTGGAGCTGTTCGAGGCGCGCAAGCCGCGCGAGACGGCCATCATCGCGGAGATCAACGGCCTGGTCAAGTATGGCGAGGTGACCAAGGGCCAGCGCAAGATATTCGTGGTGGGCGACGACGGCGAGCAGCGCGAATACTCCCTGCCGCGCGGCGTGCACATCAACGTTCAGGAGGGCGAGCGGGTGAAAGCCGGCGAGCCTCTCATGGACGGCCCGCGCAACCCTCACGACATCCTGGCCGTGCTGGGCGAAAAGGAACTGCAAAAGTACCTGGTGAACGAGATTCAGGAAGTTTACCGCTTGCAGGGCGTCAACATCAACGATAAGCACCTGGAAACCATCGTCCGCCAGATGATGCGCTGGGTGAGGGTGGAGGACTTCGGCGACACCGAATTCCTGCCCGAGGAAGTTGTGGACCGTTTCAAGTTCCGCGACGAAAACCAGAAGGTGATGGAAGCGGGCGGACGGGCGGCGCTGGGCAAAGCCATGCTGTTGGGCATCACCAAGGCGTCGCTTTCCACCGACAGCTTCATCTCCGCGGCCAGCTTCCAGGAGACCACCCGCGTGCTCACCGAAGCGGCCATCAACGGCAAGGTGGACTACTTGCGCGGCCTGAAGGAAAACGTGATCATGGGCCGCCTGGTTCCCGCCGGCACCGGCATGGAGTACTACCGCAAGGTCAAGATCGCGGGCGAGGACGTGGTGGAAGAACCGCCCACCGACGTTCCGCTCGACGCCATCCCCGGCTATGACGAAGAGACGCGCCTGCAATACGCCGGCGGCCTGACCGAAGAACCCGGCGAGGATTCGCTGGCGGAATAGGACAGGGAACGCCGATCTCCAGATTGGCTGCGAGCCGCGACCGTGAGGGAGCGGATGGCCGGCGACAACCCAAACCGCCGGCGCGGATAGCTTCAAGGCTCCCGCGCCGGCGGTTTTGTCTTATCATGGAGGCCAGAGTGAACGAGATCATTTTCGTTGTGCATGAACCTCCCGAGGGGGGCTACGCCGCCGAGGCGCTAGGTCAGCCGATCTTCACTGTCGCCGACACGGTTGAAGAATTGAATGAAATGGTCCGGGACGCAGTGGTGTGCCACTTTGAGGAAGCATGCCGCCCGAAGATCATCCGGCTCCATTCCGTTCGCGAAGAGCTGATTGCCGTATGAGGCTTCCGCGCGACTTATCCGCGCGGATCTGGCGAAGGCATTGGCGGCTCTGGGATACGAAGTCACGCGGCAGACCGGCAGCCACTTGCGCCTCAGTACCCTCGAAGGCGGCGAACACCACGTGACTGTTCCCGCCCACAAAGCAATCCCGCTTGGCACGCTTCGGGCAATCCTCCGGCAAGTTGGGGGACATCTGCAAGTGAATTTGAAGGAACTGGCGCCCCGGCTCTTCCATTCGTGTTGACATCCGCACGGGGAAACGGAACCCTTCCGAGCGGCCCCCTGTGCTCGACACGGTGTGCATAAAGGAGTAAAATAGGCACAATAATTGAGGATATCCGAGTATGGCGAGAATCCAACCCGTCCTGACGCCGGCCGAACTTGCGTTAGTGGACCAGATGGCCGCGTTAACCGGATCGAAGCGAACCGACGTGATCAAGAGCGCGCTGGCCGTCTACCATTGGTTCGTGCGGGAGGCGCTCATTGGGAGCCGGGTTGTAGCGCGCAAGCCAACCGGGGAAGAGATCGTCCTGGAGACCGCCGAGCTTGCCGTCCTGGAAGGCAAGGGTAACCGCCTTGGCCCCGAAGAATTGGGATTGCTGGCAAACCGGCTCGCGGCGGCTTCGAATCCGGTCGAGGCGGCGCGCATCAAGGAGCGGCTCACGCGCGGCTTCTATGGGATCTAGGGCCGGGAACCCAGGGATCGGAGTATGCCGAGAGTCCGCCGCCAGAATGTTCCGCCCGCGCTGTTTCAGCATCTGCTCGACCGCGTCCAGAGCCGGAAGATTCCCGCTTCCCAATTGGCGCTTCTGGCCAAGTGGCTCGACAGCGAACCCGAAGTACCCGAGGGCCAGTGGTACAAGCGGCTGCCCGGTATGACGGTCTGCGGCGAGGGCGAGTTGATCAAAACTTTTCTGCTCCCTGCTCAGGCGCCCAAGGGCCAGCGCGTCGCCTGAGCGCGATTGGCTCCCCGCCGCGGCGGGGTTACGAGGCCCGCCCGAGCCTGCTAAAATCCAAGTCATTCGGCAGATTGGAGGATCGATGAAGAAGATACTCTTGGCGCTGTTGCTCTCCGTGTCGGCGCGGGCGCTGCTCGCTCAGGGCGCTCCGCCGCAGGGGGCTCCCGGGCAGCCTTACACGATGGAGTATTACTACAAGGCGCAATGGGGCCATCAGCAGGAATTCCTGCAACTCTTCCTGAAGAATCACTACCCATTGCTCCTGAAGAATATCGAGAGCGGCCGTGCGCTCTCGGTGAAGATCGAGCAGCCCGCCAACCACATGACCGAGGATGCGCGCTGGGATTTTCGGGTGACCATCCGGTTCAAGAACTCGACGGTGGCCACCACGGCCGATCCCGATGAAGAGCGTCTGATCAAGCAACTGTGGCCCGACCAGGCGACGTACGTACGCGAGGAACAGCGGCGGTTCGAGATCCTGCTGGCCCACTGGGATCTTCCGCTGACGGATATAACGCCCGCGAAGAAATAGCGCGCAGTGCGCCGGGCGAAGAGGAGGGATAACCGCTATCATCATGGGTATGGCCGCTGATATCCAGCACGCCCATCAGTTGCTCGATCAACTTGGCCCCGGCCAGCTTGCCGCCGTGGTTTATCTGCTCGAAACTATGGTGTCGTCAGAGGAGGATGGAGACGGACTGAGCGATGCCGAGCGCAAGGCCGTCGCCGAGGCTGACGAATGGCTCAAACATAATCCGCCGATCCCGCATGAGGAGGTGCTAGCGGAGTTCGGCCTGACCATGGGCGATTGGGAGAAGATGGGGGCCGAGCCGCTGCCGGGAGCGACGCCCCGCCGCGATGGCTAAGCGCATCGTCTGGACCGCGCAGGCCAGGGCCGATGTGCGCGGTATTGAGCGGCGGACCGCATTGCAGGGGTGAGGGAAACACCAGGTAGTTGAAGGGCATCGAGCCGCCGCTGGTTCGCCTTCGTGCCCAGGATCACCGCACCTTGTTCCGCGACAAGGGCGAGTACCTGGAAATCTCCCGCGTGCTGGACCGCAAGGATGCCTACCGGTGAGGGGCGGCCTGCCGGGGCCAAAGCAGGCGGCTGCCAGTGCAGGGGTTACGTCCTTTCCAGAATTGCCGAGCCTCCCCTTAGGCCTGCTCCCCTGATAAAATGATGCTTAGCCTCCCCAAGAATTCACCATGAAATTTGGCGTCATTGTCTTCCCCGGCAGCAATTGCGATCACGATGCGTTCCATGCCGCCAGCCAGAACTTCGGCCAACAGGCGGAGTACATTTGGCACGATAGCGACGGGCTCGGCGACGTGGATGCGGTCATTCTCCCCGGCGGCTTCGCTTACGGCGATTACCTCCGTTGCGGAGCTATCGCCAAGTTCTCCAAGGTGATGGGCGCGGTGCGCCGGTTCGCGCGCGACGGCGGGCTGGTGCTGGGGGTGTGCAACGGCTTTCAGATTCTGGTGGAAGCCGGGCTGCTCCCGGGGGCGCTGATCCGCAACCGCGGCCTCAAGTTCATCTGCCGCGAGGTGGGGCTGAGGGTGGAGACGCGGTCGCCCTTCACCAGCGCGGCGCGCATCGGCCAGGTTCTGCGCATGCCCATCGCGCACGGCGAGGGCTGCTATATCGGCGACGAGCGCACGCTCGACGAGTTGGAAGCGGAGGACCGGGTGGCGTTCCGGTACGTGGATAACCCCAACGGGTCCATGCGCGACATCGCCGGAATCCTGAGCAAGGAGCGCAATGTGATGGGTATGATGCCGCACCCCGAGCGCGCCTGCGACCCGCTGATGGGGTCGAGCGACGGGTTGCTGGTGTTTCAATCCATGTTGGAAGCGGCGGTGCGCGTATGACCACGGCAAGCATCACCCCGGAAATGATCGCCCAGCACCAGTTGACGCCCGAGGAATACCGCAAGATCGTCGCCATACTGGGCCGCGAGCCGAGCTACACGGAGCTGGGCATCTTCTCCGTGATGTGGAGCGAGCACTGCTCCTACAAGAGCTCGCGCGTGCATCTGAAGAAGCTGCCCACGCGCGGCACGCTGGTAGTGCAGGGTCCCGGCGAGAATGCGGGCATCATCGATATCGGGGGCGGGTACGTGATCGCCTTCAAGATCGAATCGCACAACCACCCCAGCTTCATCGAGCCCTTCCAGGGAGCGGCGACGGGCGTGGGCGGTATCCTGCGGGACATCTTCACCATGGGCGCGCGGCCCATCGCGGTGATGGATTCGCTGCGCTTCGGCAAGCTCGACGACGCGGAAACCGGCGCGCGCAACCGGCGCATTCTGGCCGGGGTGGTGGCGGGCATCGCGCATTACGGCAACTGCTTCGGCGTTCCCACGGTGGGCGGCGAGTGCATTTTCGAGAGCTGCTACGACGGCAACCCGCTGGTGAACGTGTTCGCCCTGGGGGTGTGCCGCAAGGAAGACGTGTTCTACGCCAAGGCGTCGGGGGCCGGCAATCCGGTGATCTATGTGGGCGCGCGGACGGGGCGCGACGGCATCCACGGCGCCTCCATGGCGAGCGCGGAGTTCACCGAGGAATCCAAACAAAAGCGGCCCAACGTGCAGGTGGGGGATCCGTTCATGGAGAAGCTCCTGCTGGAGGCCTGCATCGAGGCCATGCAGACGGGAGCCATCGTCGGGATCCAGGACATGGGCGCGGCGGGCCTGACCTGCTCCACCTGCGAGATGGGCAGCCGGGGCGGGGTGGGAATCGAAATTGAGCTGGACCGCGTCCCGCAGCGGGAAACCGGCATGACGGCCTACGAAACCATGCTCAGCGAATCGCAGGAACGCATGCTGCTGGTGGCCGAAAAGGGGCGCGAAGAGGAAGTGTACCGCGTGTTCCGCAAGTGGGGCCTCGAAGCCGCCGAGATAGGCGTGGTGACCGGCGACGGGAAGCTGCGCGTGAAGCAGCACGGCGAGACGGTGGCGGAGATTCCCAACCGGGAGCTGGCCGACGAGGCGCCGGTTTACAACCGGCCCTATACGCGGCCCATGCGCGCCGCGGCGCAAACGCCGGTGATGCCGCCGGTGGATATTCAAGCGGCGCTCGCCCCGCTAATGCGCTCCGCCGATATCTGCTCCAAGCGCTGGATCTGGGAGCAGTACGATTACCAGGTGCGCACCAACACGGTGGCCGGCCCGGAGCGCACGGACGCGGCCATCCTCCGCATTAAGGAGACGGGGACGTCGGTGGCCATGTCGCTCGATGGCAACGGCCGCTACTGTTACCTCGATCCGCGCGAGGGCGCCAAGCTGGCGGTGGCGGAGTGCTGCCGCAACCTGGCGACGGTGGGCGCGCTGCCGGTGGCGGCCACCAACTGCCTCAACTTCGGCAACCCCGAGCGCCCCGAGATCATGGCGCAACTGGTGGAAGCCATCGAGGGCATGAGCGACGCGTGCCGGTTCTTCGATACGCCCATCACCGGCGGCAACGTGAGCCTGTATAACGAGACGCTGGGGGAAGGCGTGTACCCCACGCCGGTGCTGGGGATTGTGGGGCTCCTGAAGACCTCTCTGCCGGTGACCATCCCATTCAAGAACGCGGGCCGGAGCGTGGTCCTGCTGGGCGGTGCGGGCGGCTCGAACGACCTGGATTTCGGGGGAACCCAGTACGCCAAGACGATTGTGAAGAAGCTGTGGGGGCTGCCTCCGGCGCTCGATATGGAGTATGAGAAGCGCGTTCACGACGCCATGCGCGAGATTCTGGAGGCGGGACTGGCCGAATCGGCGCACGACCTGAGCGACGGCGGGCTGGCGGTAGCGGTGGCGGAATGCTCCTTCGGCGCGGCGGAAATCGGCGCGCAACTCGACCTCGATAGCGACCTGCGTCCAGAGATGCTGTGTTTCCACGAAGGGCCCTCGCGCATTTTGATTTCGACGGCGCAACCGGGTATGGTTCAATCCATCGCGGAGAGACACGGAGTGGAAGCGCCGGTGGTGGGAGTTACAATCGAGAAGGGGATCGAGATCCGTCAACGGGCCGTGACGCTGGGGTCATGGGAGATCTCGAGTTTGAAATCAGCCTACGATCATGCGCTCGAAACGCAGCTACAGAGTTCGCAGACCGGCGCATAACGAGCCATGACTGTAAAAAAGCGTTTGAGCCGCGGATAAACGCAGATGAACGCAGATAAGATTCCTTTTTTAATCTGCGTTCATCCGCGTTTATCCGCGGCTTCAATTCTCTCACGGTCTCTGAGGGAGCGGGAGTCGAGGGATGATGCTGGATAAATTCCACGAGGAATGCGGGGTGGTAGCTGTCTTCGGCCACCCGGAAGCGGCCAAACTGGCCTACCTGGGACTGTATGCGCTGCAGCACCGCGGGCAGGAAAGCGCGGGCATCTGCACGAGCGACGGCGGACAGATATACTGCCGCAAAGCCATGGGCCACGTGGCGGATATTTTCACGGCCCCGGTACTGCGGGAGTTGCCCGGGGAGATGGCCATCGGGCACACGCGCTACTCGACGGCCGGCGACACGGCATTGCTGAACGCGCAGCCGTTTTCGGTGTCGTGCAACAAGGGGCGCCTGGCGATCGCGCACAACGGGAACATCACCAACGCGGCGGAACTGCGCCGCGATCTGGAGCGGAGCGGCTCCATCTTCCAGGCCAACAGCGATACGGAGGTGGTTCTGCACCTGGTGGCGCGTTCCTCGGAACGCACCCTGGCGGGGGCGCTGCGCGACGCGCTGCTGCCGCTCGAAGGCGCGTTTTCGCTGGTGTTTCTGGCCGAGGACCGCATCATTGTGGCGCGCGATCCGCACGGCTTCCGGCCGCTCGCGGTGGGCGAAATGGAGTTCTCGGGCGGCCGCAAGTGCTATGTGGCGGCTTCCGAGACGTGCGCGTTCGACCTGATCGGCGCGACGTACCTGCACGACGTGGATCCCGGCGAAATGGTGGTGGTAGGGCCGGAGGGGGTGACGCGCGAGCGCTACATGCCCGAACAGCGGCGCGCGCAGTGCGTTTTCGAGCACGTGTACTTTTCGCGGCCGGATTCGATCGTGTTCGGCCGCGCCGTTCAGGAATCGCGCGAAAACCTGGGACGGCTTTTGGCCATAGAACACCCGGCCGATGCGGACCTGGTGGTTCCGGTGCCCGACTCGGGCGTGGCCGCGGCGCTGGGCTATTCGGCGGAATCGGGCATCCCGTTCCGCCATGCGCTGATCCGCAACCATTACGTGGGCCGCACGTTTATCGAACCTTCCCAGGCCATCCGCGATTTCGGGGTGAAGCTGAAGCTCAACCCGGTGCGCCATCTGCTCCAGGGGCAACGCGTGGTTCTGGTGGACGATTCCATTGTGCGGGGCACCACCAGCCGGAAGATTGTGCGCATGGTGCGGCAGGCGGGGGCGCGCGAAGTGCATGTGCGGATCTCGTGCCCGCCGACGGTGTCGCCGTGTTTCTATGGCGTGGATACGCCCACGCGAGGGGAGTTGATCGGTTCCAACCACAACGTGGAGGAGATCCGACGTTTCGTGGAGGCCGATTCGCTGGGCTATCTTTCGATCGAATCCCTGCGGAAGGCCGTGGGCGACGACGAACGTCACGAATACTGCTACGCGTGTTACACCGGCGACTATCCCACGGACCTGGTGAACATCGAGGAACTGATCGCCGCGCGGCCGAAGAGGCGGTGAACGGCGGGAAATCGTGAGAAACCGCACGGAAAACGCCGATACGGCGGAGTGAAAGGCCGCTCGTCGGGCTCGGCCGGAATTCACGTTGACATGGACCGGTTTCCGGCCTACTGTTAGAACGACTCTCAATTCGCTCGGAACGGTGGTTTCGGAGCCGATGCACCCGAAACCGCCCAGAGCGGGGGTGTATGGCTGCCCTGCGCCTCCACCCGCCGAATCCGGTTATGCGTCCCTAACGAGACTGGACCTAACAAAGCCAGCAACGCGAGAGGAGTTGGACCGTGCCCCCTGGATTACTGTGGATCGGCATCGTATTGGTATTTGTCGCGGGCGGCCTCATTTTCGTGCTTATCCGCAAACATAAGACCGCCGAACCCCCGCATTTCCGTTAGGTTGGAGCCGGATCGGCAGACCGGCGACAAGCCTGGCCGCATGCCCTCCCGCCTGCCGTCAGGCGGCGTACACGGCGACCCTGGTGACCGTGCGGTAACCCATGCGTTCGTAGATTCCATAGCCGGCGGGCGTGGATTGAAGGGTGGTGTGTTCGAGGCCGTGCTCTCGCCGGGCCTCCTCCAGGGCGTAGCGCATTACCGCTTCGCCAAACCCGCGGCGGCGATGATCGGGTAAGGTGGCCACGTTGTAGACGCCCACGGCGCCGGCTCCCAGCACCGTGGCGGCGGTAGCCACCGGCTCCCCGTTCCAGTAGGCCACATAGGCGGTAAACCGCTGCCAGACGCCGGGGCCGTCGAAGACCTCGCTGAGCCAGGCGAATGGTACGTGGAAGCAAGTGGAGCCGATACCGCAGAAGGCGGCGCGGGTGGTTTCGTCGGCCACGCGACGGACCTCCAGAACGGGCAAAGGCTTCACAGGCGGCGCGATATGCTCCGCCACCATGCCGGGCAGGTCCACCGAAAAGCGCAGGCCGTTCCGCTCGAAAATCTGCCTGGACCGGCGGCGGGCTCGCGGCTCCAGAAAGTCTTCGCATACCCAAAATGCCCACTCCAGACCTCGCGCGGCAAAGTGCACGGAAGCCAGGGAGATGCGCTGCGCGAGCTCAGTTTCGGAGGCGACCGGCGTGGAGAGGAAAACGGCGTTGAACATCTGGAAGGCGACGCCCGCGGCGGCTATGCTCAAGCCCCGCAACTCGCGGTTCTCACCCGCGTTGCGGCTGGCCGCGATGGCGCGAAACGATTCCCTGAGGTTGTCGGCGACAGTTGCAAAGTTCACTGTGTTTCAGTATCGCGCAGCGGGGTATCGCCGACGGAGACTACGAACGCGCCCGCTTTCAGGAATGGGACGCCGACTGGAATCTCGAATTGAGATCCGCGGAGGCTGGTCGTGTGAGGAACAATGGTGACCAACGCACGATCCGCATCTCCGAAGGCCGCGCTGATCACCAGGGCAGGACGGACCTTCTCCGCCATCCCGAGGTCAAAAAGCCAGACTTCTCCCCGGATCGGCGTCATTGCAGGCTGGCCAGCAGTTGATCGGCGGCGTCAGCGGTCTCCGAATCGTCCAAAGGGCCGGAATCAAACGGCGCCGCCCGTCGGAGAAACTCCACTGTGAAGACTCGCTTTTCGTCCTCCGGCAAAGCCTCGAAAGCATCGAGAAGCTGGGCTGTTTGGCTGCTCATATTTCCAGGCTACCTATTTCCGCGCGTGCCGGCAAGACGCCGACACACAGATCTCCCCTCAGAGGACCCCGCGCGAGCCCGCCGCCAGGTTCACAGCGGTCTGCTCGGTGTCGTCTTGGCGACGAAGATCAGCATGTCGAAAGCTCGCGCCGCGCGAATCGGCAGGAACCAGGCGCCCGGAGTGGTCGCGGTATACCCCCCGCCGATGTGCCACGTAATGTGGGGCGCGTCGAACCAGTCCGCCACCTTGCCGCCCGGCAAATGGCGCAGGTCGATCGCGAACAGCGGCGCGCCAATCGCGGCGAATGTCGCGCCCAGGCTGCCTTGCGGCGGTGGACCAACCGTGAAGTCTCTCAACGCATCCCCGTCGATATCCCCCGCCCGGAAACCGCCCTGCTGGAAGACGAAGCCGCACAGGACCGCCTGCCCTCCGAAAATCTCGCGCAGATGCTCTCCCATCGGCCCATACCCCTGGGCGTCGCCCGCGATGTGGCCGTTGTGGGCCCACAGCATGATCTTGGTTCCGGGCTCTTCCTGGTCCAGTATCCACTTCACATTCTCCGCCATGGCTTGGTCGCGGAAGTGTCCAGTCTGGTCCGCCAGTTTCACTTCGGCCTGCTTCACGATGACCATGTTCTGCCGCACCATGGTCCACTCGCCCAGGCTCGACCGCGCGATGTACTCTTGTTTCCGCTCGTCGAAACGGCGCAATATGGCGGCCAGGCTCTCCGCAACGCCGCGCTTGATTTCCGCGGGGCCATGTTCATAGACGTCGTTGGCGGCCCATTCGCCCAAGACCGCGAAGGTCTTGGCGGCCGTCTCGCGCGATTCGGGGTCCACGCGCCGCAGGTATTCGAGCACATTCGCTTCGGCCACCCTCGGCGCTTGCATGTCGAAGCCGTAGAACTTCAGCTTGCGCGTGTGCGCCGCGTCCTGGTTGTACTGCCGCATCCATCGAACCATTTCGAGGACTTCCTCGGTCTGCCACATGGAAAAGTAAATGCCTGCCAGCGCCTCCCTTGGATCCCCCTTTCCGTCGAGGACGTACTCGTTGACCTTCAGCGATTCGGGGCAGTTGCCTTCGACGCCGATGACCGTGAAGCCAAGCTCTTCCACCAGGAACTGAAACATCCGGTGCTTGAACTGGGAGAACTCCCGCGTCCCGTGCGTCGCCTCTCCCATGGCGACCACGCGCGCATCCTTCAACCGGGCCTTCAGCGGCGCCATGTCGGCGAACGCGGAGCCGGGTTCGACCGTTTCGAGGCGGATGGCGTTCGTCTTCAACCAAGCCACCACTTCTTCCGGCGCGGGGGCCTCGGAGAACCAATCCGGCGGCGGGGCGTTGGGGTCGCGCCGCTTCGCCGTGGCCTGCAACTTGGGGCCCGGTCCCCTTGTTCCGACCGTCAGGTGGATCTCGTCGCCCTCGATCTCGCCCGTGTACAAGAGCGACACCGTGCCCGCACCCCGGTTGAGCGTCACCACGGTTTCGAACGAAATCGCGTTGCCGGCGATTGACCCGTTGGCGATTTCCAACTTCCCGTTCGGCCCCGTTGCCGAACCCGTGAGCCGGCCGCCATCGCTTTTCAATTCCAAGAGCAGGGCGCCAGCTCCCGGAAGGGTAAGTACCCACTGCCCGTCCACGGCAGCTTGCGCCGTGGGCGCCAACCCGAAACTCAGGAGGGCGATGGCGGCCAGGGCCGCGGTTCGAAGTAAGGATTTCACCATGGTTCTCCGCTATTGCAATATGTGATTAATATATTGCAATCTGCGATGGTAGTCAAGAAAAAACTCGGCCTGTTGACGGCGCACGACGGGAGTGAAATGGCGCACCCGACGGCGCGGTGGGCCGAATAGCGCAACAGGTTTTCCGTCCTTGAGCCAACTGCTTCATTCTGCTATTCTCAATACGTTGAATTCATAATAATGTCACCTCCCAGCCGTCGAGGCTGGGCCTACCTGCGAGGTTCACATGTCAGGCCATTCCAAATGGGCCACGATTAAGCACAAGAAGGCGGCCACGGACGCCAAGCGCGGGAAGAGCTTCACGCGCATCATCAAGGAAATTACGATCGCCGCCCGCAGCGGCGGCGATCCCGACGGCAATCCGCGGCTGCGGACCGCGATCCTCGCGGCCAAAGGCGTCAGCATGCCGGCCGACAACATCAAGAAGGCGATCATGCGCGGCACCGGCGAACTGGAAGGCGGCCAGATCGAAGAAGTGATGTTCGAAGGATATGGGCCGGGCGGCGCGGCCGTGCTGGTCAACGTAGCGACCGACAACCGCAACCGCACGGTGAGCGAGATCCGTCACGCTTTCTCGAAGAACGGCGGCAACATGGCCGAGCAGGGCGCGGTGGCCTGGATGTTCGAGCGTAAGAGCCTGATCACGGTGCCTGGCGACAAGGTGACGGAGGATCAGCTCATGGCGATCGTGCTCGACGCGGGGGCGGACGACCTGCGCGGCGGCGCCGAGGAATGGGAAGTGATTTCGCCGCCCGAAGCCCACGAAGCCGTCCAGAAGGCCTTGGAGGCCAGTGGCATTCACCCCTCCGAGTCAGCGGCCATGGCGATGGTCCCGAAGAACCTCATCAAGCTGGAGGGCAAGAACGCCGCCGGCATGCTGCGCCTGAGCGAGGTATTGGAAGACCACGACGACGTGCAGAACGTCTACTCCAACTTCGATATCGACGAGAAGGAACTCGAGGCGCTGGCGCAGTAACGTGCGGATTCTCGGGATCGATTGCGGATCGGAGCGCACCGGCTACGGGGTGATCGAGACCGACGGTTTGGAACATCGAATGATCGCGGCCGGGGTGATTCGGACGAGTCCGAAATGGCCCTTCGAGAAGCGGCTGCTGGAGATTGCCAACGGGTTGCGGCGGCTGATACGGGAATACGGCCCGGATTCGGCCGCGGTGGAAGAGGTTTTCTATTCGGCGAACGTCAAAACGGCGCTGAAGCTGGCCCACGTGAGGGGCGTTGCCCTGCTGGCGGTGGCGGAGGCGGAGATGGGGCTGGCGGAGTACTCGCCTCTGGAAATCAAGATGAGCGTGGTGGGATACGGCCGGGCCGAAAAGCGCCAGGTGCAGACCATGGTGCGCTCGCTGCTTCGCCTGCGGGAGCCGGTGGAATCGGAGGACGCGGCGGACGCCCTGGCGGTGGCCATCTGCCACGCCGCGCATGAATCCACCAGCCGCCGGATTGCCGGGAAGCCCGCATGAAGCTCCCACCGAGCAGCCATGAAAGATGGGGTTGGCAGGCGAAAGCGCCTGCCCCACAAGCCTGCGAGCCTTTGGGCGGCGAGGTGGGACAGACGCTTTCGTCCGTCAGGCGAGTAGCCCGCCCGATTCTCTTTCTCGCGCTGCTGGCGGCGGCCACGCTCCACGCGGCCGATGGGCCGCGGCTGTTCTACTCTCGCGCTTTTCCGGGAAGCCAGCCGGCCTACCTCCAGATCACCCTGGACAAGGATGGGAACGGGGTATACGGAGAGGCCCCGGACGACGACTTCCCGCTCAAGTTCCGGCTCAACGAGGCCGAAACTCGGCAGGTGTTCGCGCTGCTGGAGAAACTGGACTACTTCAAACATCCGGTGGAATCCCCGGCCAAAGTAGCCTTTATGGGCGCCAAGACCCTGCGTTACGAGAACGGCGATCAGAAGCGCGAGATCCAGTTCAACTATACCGAGGACGCCGCCGCGCGCGAAATGCAGGATTGGTTCGAGCGCATGGCGCTATCGGCGCAGTATTGCGCCAGCCTGGAACGCGCCGCCAAGTACGACAAGCTGGGCGTGCCCAACGTGCTTTCGCTGCTGCGGTCCGCCATGGAACATAACCGCCTGGTGGCCAAGGATCAGTTCCTGCCCATGCTGGACCGCATCGTCAAGAACGAAACCTACATGCACGCGTCGCGGGTCAGCGCGGCCGAACTGGCGGAAGCCATCCGAAGCCCAAAATCGCAATAGCGCCTGTGGGGCGGGCTTCAGCCCCCTTAGTACTTCGGGCCGATATATTCGAGATTGATCAGGCCGTCCCGGTAATCAACCTGGATGCGGAAGTTGACCAGGGTCCCAACCCCGAAGATGCCGGTCATCCGCGGGGAATCGTGGCTCATCTTTGTCAGCGGAACTGCTGTCAGCCCGGGGACAGGCATTCGGTAATGGCCGAATTCGAATGTCAAACGCCCGGCGCTCTGCACCTTGGCCACCTTGCCCGATGCTCCTCGCACGGTCATCCGGTCCTCGTTTTCGACGCCCGTAAACTGCCGCGCGTAGGTTGGGTCGATCAGCGAAATAGCTCCTCCGGTATCGATGAGGAACAACACCGGCTTGGCGCCGTTCACCCGGGTGGACAGCAGGATAGCGTGGCCAACGTGCCAGAACCGGGTGAAACCGACAAACTCCGCGATCTTCTCCGGGTCGCTCCAATCGTCTTCCGTGGTCTGACGTTTGGGCAGCGGATCGAGTCTGAGAATCATCTTCTGCAGGTCCAACGTGACCAGGAACTGGGAGAAGACGTTCGTCCCGATCACGCCGTCTTGACCGGTGAGGAGTTCCCTCGCCGACACTACTATGGGGCAATTCCTGAACGAAACCTGTCCCGCCTGGACGGTTTCCGCCATGGCCATGTAGCCGGTTTGGTCTCCGGCATCCCCAATGCCCCAGAACTTGGCATCGGCGATTCTCTGCAATCCGGCCCTTTCCGCCGACTTGCGATTTAGCATGATGCCGCCCGCGCCGGTGTCCACCAGCAGGCGCAGAGGTTTACCCCCATTGAAAGCAACCGGCAGGGCAAACCCGCGGATTCTTTTGGGATCGTACATCAGGTGGGAAAGCTTGTTCTCCGTTGGTTCCAGGGGAGAACTGAGCGCGAACATGGCGCGACCGCCCGCCCACTTGAGCTCCGCGATTTGCTGCCGGACCCCACTGATGATTTCGGGATCGCCCCCGTCGCCGACCTTGGCCAAGTAGTTCTCCAGCATCGGCAGCCGCTCGGCGGCGGTTAGAGTGCTGGCGTATCGACGTTGCACCTCCAAGTCGCGGGGGTCCGCCTCATAGGCCGTCCGGTAACAGAGCCGGGCCTGCGCGTGGAGCGAGGCAGCCTGAAAGACCTTGCCCAGACCAACCCAGGCTAGCGCGCACTTGCTATCCAACCGGATCGCGTGCTTGAAGGCCATTTCGGCCTCGGGGAACTCGCCGCGCAGGTAATCGACGTCTCCGAGAAGCGCCTGCAATTCCACGGAATCCGCTTTTTGCGCCAGAGCCTTCTGCAAATCTTCGTAGGCTCCGTCCAGATCGTGGTCTTTGAGCTTGGTGCGCGCGTTGGTTAACGGATCTTCCGGAATTTGCGCGCATAATAGGCCCGCTCCGCATGCTACAGCGCAGATCCACTTCAGCTTCATCGCAGGAAAACAGCCGTTATGATCCGGAGGAATAGTATAGCGGATCGCGTGGCCGGTCGCTCACCTTTGCGGTTCCGGGAAAATCACATTCTCAGCAGGCGGATGCCGCCGTTCGACGTGCCCAGGTCGATCAGGGCGCCGCCGTTCCCAAGCGCGCCTTCCACGTGGTTCTTGTCGATTCTGCCCTGCATACGGATTCCGAAATCGGAGGTGATGGAAGCGTTGCTGGTATGCGCCACCAGGCGCGCATTGGGCTCGCTGGGCATGCGAACGGTGATGGAGCTGTTGGACGTGGTCACGCGGAGGTCGCTCGAGAAGTTGGCGGGCAGGGACAGATCCACGCCGCCGTTGGAGGTGTCCAGGCGGACGGACTTGACGGTTTCTCCGATCTTAGCTTCGATGCCCGCGTTGGAGGTATTGGCGTCGAGCGAACCGCGCAAACCTTCGGCGCGGATGTGGCCGTTGGAAGTGCGGACGGTGGCGTCGCCCGCGATGTTGAGGAGATCGACGCCGCTGTTGGAGGTCTGCGCGTCCAGACTCCCGGCGAGATCCTGCACGTGGATGGAACCGTTGGACGTGCGCAGGCGGGCCGGGCCCGCGCCGTCGATGGTGCGGATGGAGCCGTTCGAAGTCACGATGCGGTCCAGGCGGGCGCCGCGGGGGATCTTGACGACGAATCGGGCGCCCAGGTTGCCGCGGCGATCTGAGGGGCGCACCGCCCGCACCGAAATCTCCTCCGGACTATTCTCGATCTCGATCTTGAGGGTATCGGCGGCCTCCTGGGTCGGGCCGCTTTTCACGCCACTGATATCCACCGTGTTCTGATCCCAACCGGAAATTTCCACGGACCCGTTGAAGGATTCGATAGTGACCCAGCCATCGGATTTCAGAGGGTAGCTGTAATAGAAGTCCTTCTGGTAGCGCTGGCTATTGCTCCAGTCCTCGATATCGCAGGACGAGAGGCAGATCAGGGCGGCGCCCAGCGCCGGAAGAAGCAGTTGTGCGCGCATGAGTTGTCCTCGAAACACGGATTACGAAACTCCGCGGCGATTGGTTCCACGGGATCGGCGCCCGGCCCTGGCGGCGATGACGCGGGGGATGCCGGCGAGGTCCGGCTCGATGCGCCTATCGCTCCAGCCGCCCAGCAGGCCGGAGACGTATTCGGAGCTGCCGAAGCCCAGTTCCATGACGAGCCAGCCGCCGGGCCGGAGCACGCGGCTCGCGCCGGCTGCGATGCGGTCATAGAACTCAAAGCCGGTTTGGCCGGCAAAGAGGGCCACCCGGGGCTCCCAGTCCCGCACCTCGCGCTGAAGGCCCTCCCGTTGGGCGACGGGCACGTAGGGGGGATTCGAGACAATCAGGTCCATGGAGCCTTCGGCCATGGCTTCCAGCAGGTCGCACACCACGGTCCGGACCGGGGCGCCGAGGCGTTGGGCGTTGGCGGCGGCCACCACGGCGGCGGAACAGGAGATATCGCAAGCCCAGGCTTCGGCCCCGGTTTCGAGTTGCAGGGTGACGGCCAGGGCGCCGGAGCCGCAGCCGACGTCCAGGAAGCGCATTCCGGGGCGCAGGCATTGCAGAGCGGCTTCGACCACGTGTTCCGTCTCCGGGCGCGGAATGAGCACGTCCGGTGAGACCCGGAACTCGCGGCCGTAAAACTCCTGGCGTCCGGTGATGTACTGGGTGGGCTTGCCCTGAAGCCGCTCATGCAGGTAGCGGCCAAGGTGCAGCCATTCCACCTCCGTCAGCTCGTGCTCCGGGTGGGCGTGAAGGTATACGCGCTGCCGGCGGACGGCGTGGGCCAACAGCACCTCGGCCGTGAGGCGCGGCGCGGCGATACCGCCGTCTTCCAACAGGCGAACGGCCTGGAGGAGCGCGGCGTGGAGGGTCATGGGGAGATCAGGCCGCGCCGCCGGCCCCGAGCGTCGAGCGAGAGTGTGCGATGAGCGCTTCGATGATCGGATCGAGTTTGCCGTCCATGACGGACTCGAGCTGGTGCAGGGTGAAGCCGATGCGGTGGTCCGTGACGCGGTTCTGGGGGAAATTGTAAGTGCGGATTTTCTCGCTGCGGTCGCCGGCGCCCACCATGCTGCGCCGCTCGGCGCCCACGGCGGCCTGCTGTTTTTCGAGCTCCAGCTCATAGAGCCGGGAACGGAGCACGCGCTCGGCCTTGGCCCGGTTCTTGATCTGCGATTTCTCGTCCTGGCAGGAGACCACCAGCCCGGTGGGCTTGTGGGTGATGCGAACGGCGGAGTAGGTGGTATTGACGGACTGCCCGCCCGGCCCCGAGGAGCAGAACGTGTCCACGCGGATATCCTTGGGATCGATCTTGACTTCCACCTCGTCGGCTTCCGGCAGCACCGCCACGGTGATGGCCGAAGTCTGGACGCGGCCCTGTTGCTCGGTGACCGGGACGCGTTGCACGCGGTGCACCCCGCTTTCGTACTTCAGCTTGCTGTACACCTTGTCGCCGTTAACCAGGGCGATGACTTCCTTCAGGCCGCCCACGGGAGATTCGCTCGATGAGTTGATTTCCATTTTCCAACCCTGGGACTCGGCGTAGCGGGCGTACATGCGGAAGATCTCGGCGGCGAACAGGGTGGCCTCGTCGCCGCCCGTACCGGCGCGGATTTCGAGCACCACGTCCTTGTCGTCGTTGGGATCCCTGGGCAGGAGCAGAATCTTGATTTCCTCCTCCGCGCGGGCCAGCTCCGGTTCCAGCCGGGCCACTTCTTCCTCCGCCATGGCGCGCATTTCGGGATCGCGCTCCTGCAGCATGGGGCGGGCCTGGGCCAGCTCGCCGTCGATCCTTTTCCACTCGCGGTAGGCGGCGGCCATTTCGGAAATTCCGCTCTGTTCCTTGGTGACGGCGCGGTACTTAGCGGAATCGGAGATGACGGCCGGGTCGGCCATCTGTTGGGTGAGCTCGTCGAAGCGTTTTTCGAGCTGATCGAGCTTCTCAGTGAATTGCATGGAGGGTTAGGCGATGACCAATTCCCCACCTTGGCGGTGTTCCAGAGCCATGGCGCCTTCCAGGGCGCGAATCGCCACCTCGGTCTGGTCGTCGGCGGGAGGTTTGGTAGTGATGCGCTGGAGCCACAATCCCGGGGCCGTGAGGGCGGCCAGGAACGAGCCGCGGCGGCGGGCGGCATAACGGATCAATTCATAGCTGATGCCCACGATGAGCGGCAACAGCACGATGCGGGCGGCGAACTTGGCCGCAAAACCGTCCACCGGAACCAGCGTGTAGACCACCATGGAAATCACCATGACCACCAGCAGGAAACTGGTGCCGCAGCGCGGGTGGAAGGTGGTGAAACGCTGGGCGTTTTCCACGGTGACCGGCTGGCCGGACTCGAAATTGAAGACCACTTTGTGCTCCGCGCCGTGATATTCCCAGACGCGCCGCATGTCCTTCCAGCGTGAGACCAGGTACAGGAATCCCAGGAAAATCGCGATGCGGATGACGCCATCGGCGGCGTTGAAGGCCACCCGGCCGGCCAGAGCCGGATAGTAAGCCTGCAGCCTGGTGACGATCCACAGCGGCACGAATTTGTACATGAAGATGAAGAAGGCGATGGGGAGAAGCAAGCTGGCGGCCATGCCGAAACGCGAGGGCTCGGCGGCGGGTTGCGGCTCCGGAGACTTGCTTTTAAGCTCTTCCTCCAGCGCCACGTTGGCCGAGAAGCGCAACGCGCCGATGCCCAGCTTCATGGCCTGGTAGAGGGTTCCGATGCCGCGAAAAACCGGGTACTTATAGATTTTGTAGCGTTCCGACATGCGTCCGACGGGCATTTCCTGGGTGACGATCTGGCCATCCGGCTGGCGAACCGCGACGCAGTAACTGTGCGGGGCGCGCATCATGACGCCCTCCATGACGGCCTGCCCGCCGACGAGGGTTTCCTCGCCGCTTTCCAATGCGGGCAGCATCTGCGCGTGAACGAAAACGCGGAAAAAGGCACGGAGGGACACGGATACTCTCACTGTTCTTACTACATTATACGACGTACGGCGCGGAGGCTTCGGGCGGGGCCATGAGGGCCGGCCCGGCGCCGGCAGCCTCTCGCTCCTCGAAGGCTGCCGCCATGCCACGAAGCAGTCGCTCCGCCTCGGCGCGCGGGTTGGAGTTTTCCGTTATGGGCCTGCCGATCACCAGATAGTCGGCGCCGGAGAGAATGGCGGAGCGCGCCGTGGTCCTGCGCTTTTGATCGTCCGCGGGGGAATCGTCGTCGCGAATCCCGGGCGTGACCACCAGCAGGGCGTTCCGCGACATCTCCTTGATCTTTTGAACTTCCAAACCCGAAGCAATCACTCCATCGCAACCCGCCTCCAGGGCTTTGCGCGCCCGGAAGAGAACCAGTTCCTCGACGGAGTGGTTGGTGTACCCCATCTCGGCCATATCGTCTCCGTCCATGCTCGTCAGGACGGTGACGCAGAAGAGCTTCAGTCCACGACTACCCCTGCCCTCTACGCCCGCTCTAATGAGGGCGCTGGAGCCATGCATGGTGAGAAAGGAAACGCCCAGCTCGGACGCTCTACGGATTGCCTTTCTAAGCGTCTCCGGCACGTCGTAGTACTTGTAGTCCAGAAAGACGCGGTTCTTTTCGCTTATCAGCGAGCGGATGAACTCTTCTACGCCCACGGCCAACTGCAAGGCGAGCCCGATTTTGAAGAAATCGACGACCCCTTCCAGATCCTGGACCATCCTGCGTGCGTCGGCGATGGTGGGCAGATCGAGCGCCACGATGAGGCGTTCGGAAGGGTTGATTTTGGAATTTGGCATCGAATGGAGAACCCTCAGTCTAACAAAAGACGCCGGCGGAACACCCGCTCAGCCGCGCAGCAGGTCGGCCAGAGCCGGACCGAGATGCGGAAAGCGAAAGACGAAGCCGGCCGAGGCGGCGGCGTTCGGCGCGACCCTCTGGCTGGACAGCAGAACCTCCGACATCTCGCCGAACATCAAGCGCAGGGCGAACTCGGGCGCCGGGAAAACGGCCGGCCGGTGGACGGCGCGGGCCAGCTCGCGTGTCAAACCGGCGTTGGCAAGGGGATTCGGCGCCACCGCGTTCAACGGACCGCGAATCGGTTTTTCGACGGCCAAACGGAACAGCTCGGAGAGATCGTCCCGGTGGATCCACGACATCCACTGGCGGCCGTCGCCGAGCCTGCCTCCCACCCCCAGGCGGAAGGGCGGCAGCATGCGCTGGAGCGCGCCGCCGCCCGCATCGAGCAGGATGCCGATGCGCACGCGCACCACGCGTATTCCCAGAGCTTCGGCCGCCACTGCCTCCCGCTCCCAGGCCATGCACACCTCGGGCAGAAAACCGGCGCCCGGCGCGGACGACTCGGTGAGAATCTCATCCCCTCGCGATCCGTAATAGCCGATGGCGGAGGCGCACACCAGGGCGGAGGGCCGCCTGGGCAGCCTTGCCAGAGCGCACACCAGGCGCCGCGTACCCAGCTCGCGGCTCTCGCGGATGCGGCGTTTGGCGTCCCCGGTCCAGCGCTGGGCGACGTTCTCGCCGGCCAAGTGCACCACTGCGTCCGCATCTCGCAGAGCGTAATCGGGCGGTTCGCCCTGCTCAGGGTCCCATACCGAAAGGCGGACGTTTGGCGGGAAATTCGCGCCGCCCCTGCGGCTCAAAACACGCAGGGCATGACCCCGGGAAGCGAGGAGCTGGATGAGCCTTCGCCCGATCAATCCGGACCCGCCGGTAATCGCGATATTCAATGTTCCCTAGTTTCCGCTTTCCGTGCGATCGTCTAGAGCCGTTCCCGAGTATACAACGGGTTCGGCCGGTTCGTCCGTTACAGCTTTTGACGCGGAGGCGCGGAGACACGGAAAAAATCGAGGATGAGAAGATTAAGAACAACAAAGTTCTCTTTGGCTTCTTATCTTCTCGTTTTATCTTCTCTCTTAAATTCCTCCGCGTCTCCGTGTCTCCGCGTCAAAGTGGCGGCCCGACGAGTTGCTGTGGGCGGCGGGTACAATGGATGCAGCATGAGGGCATGGAACCGCGCCAGGCTTTTGTGGGGTTATCTGCGACGCCGATCGAGGCTGGCGGCGCTGCCCGTGGAGTACATCGTGGAAACCACCGCCAAGTGCAACCTGTACTGTCCCATGTGTCCGCGGGAAACCCACGCGCAGCCCAAGGCCGACATGAGCGGCGAGGTGTTCGAGACGCTGGTGGCGCAGGCGGGCGAATCCGCCGAGCACATGATGCTCATCGGCCTGGGCGAGCCGTTTATGGACCCGCACATCTTCGAGCGCATCGAGTTTTGCCATCGCCACAGCATTTCCACGCTGCTCTCGACCAATGGCGTGTTTCTCGACGAGCGCGCGGCCGGGCGTGTGCTCGATTCGCCGCTCGAGCAGATCACGCTGAGCTTCGATGGGGCCAAGAAGGAGACCTTCGAGTTCTACCGCAAGGGGGCGAAGTTTGAAAAGGTCCGGGACAATTTCGTGCGCTTCGCCAGAATGAAACGCGAGCGCCGCAGCAAGCTTCAGGTGGTTGTGCAGATGGTGAAGATGGAAGGTAATGCCGGCGAA
>Ga0181520_10003311_pt1 | contig 28472 bp, 40 predicted proteins | sample PEATcosm2014_Bin_29_FD_132451 | JGI IMG/M metagenome (GOLD analysis project Ga0181520, IMG submission 132451) | Peatland microbial communities from MTU Mesocosm Facility, Houghton, MI, USA - PEATcosm2014_Bin02_30_metaG | ecosystem: Environmental > Terrestrial > Soil > Wetlands > Peat | place...
CGGATCCTCGAACGCCGCATACCAGGCGCCGATGATCTCCTGCATCGAGATGGCGCTGATATTGAGCTGTGAAACCCGCACCCCGAGCCGGGCCTGGGCGATCCGCTCCGGATGCTTGGCCACGTAGCGGCCGCTGTCCCGGTCCAACTCCGCCCCACACTCCGGACAGGCCACGTAGTACGTCGCCATCCGGTCGTGGCCCATTTCGGGAGAGATCATCGGGTCCAGTGGCGACGTCGAACTGGCGTGGAAATCCGAAGTCCCGAAATCCGAAATCCGAAGGTTAGAGTTTTGTATTCTGACGGGCTGTGCGCCTGCCGTCTGTGTTCGGATTTCGGATTTCGGATTTCCTTCGGATTTCGGATTTCGGATTTCGGATTTCACTCTTACGCACCTTGGGAACTCCTCTTCCAAACACCATTCCCGGCCGCATTTCGGGCAGGGCACCATCTTCACGTGAAAGCTCGACGCCTTCAGCCGCGAATTCTGCCCCGCCCCAGCCACCCGCTGCGTCCCAATGAAGCAGGTCAGATGGACCGGCGAGTTCGTCATACGCGCGTCCACGTAGCCCACGTTCCGGTCGGGGATGTCATCCATTTCATCGAGGAGCGCCAGGTCGATGGTGATCGACGTCGGCGGCTTGTGCATCCCGCAGAAGTTCCCGAACGCCTTCCGTTCCCCGTCCGTTACCGTGTAGCTCTCCTTGCGGTCGATGGTCTTTCCGCTGGCGTTCTGGACCTTTCCGACCTGGATCATCTCGGCCATCCATGGATAAAGGTCGAGCACGTTGGGACGGAACTTCTGGCCGACGATTTCTTCCACCTTGGGGCGGTCGGGGAGGTAGTTGCCGACACTGCAAAACCGTATGGCCGTGGCGTAGGCCATCAGGTTCAGCTCGAGGATTGTTTTGCCCCACTGCGCGCCGCCGCCCACGGCCATGGTCGCGCCCTTGAGCTTGCCTGGTCCGAACTCGACGCCATCAATCTCGACCGTCTGGCCGTCCAACGTGTTGCGGAGAATCTTGTCCAGCCAATCGACTACGATCTGCAGGGGCGCCCGGCCTTCCATCGAGAACAGCCCGCCCGTGCCGTCCCGTTGCAACACCTTTGCATGGTCCCGTAAGAAGGCTTGAAATGAATCGCACCGCGGCGCATTCCCGACGCGCTTGGAACGGTTCAGCTTGCCGTCGAGGACGTCCGCCGCGCTCGGCCCTCCGGCCTCTGCCTTCCGACCTCTGGCCTCTGACTTCTGTCTTCTGGCTTCCATTCTCATTGAGCCACCTGCCCGCTGCCAGCGTTGTAGATGTGCGATACCTCAGCCTGAGTCAGCGCGGTGTTATACAATCGGACATCATCGACCAAACAGGTGCTATATTGGCCGTCCGATACATCGGTCCCGCAATAGAAGGACCCAAGTGCTGCCGCTGAATCAAGACTCGCAGGCGGAGACCCGGTATTCACGCTGACGGTCTGGGCTTGGCCATCCATGTACATCGCCACCCTCCCCCATCCCGACTGCGTGCCGTCGAACACGAGGGCGAAATGGTGCCATTGGCCATCTCTGGTGTATGGGATAAAACCGGTTGCACCCCCGCCATCGCACAGCAGGTAAATCGTCGATCCGCCGTCGTAAGTGCATAAGCGATGACCCGACGCACTAAAACCGACATCAGGGATTTTCCCTCCGGACGATACGTTGAACCAAAACGCGAGGGTCAAGTATGCGCCCCCGCCGACAAAGCTCGCGACGTTTCCGGAGCACTGACCATATTGCGCACTTGTGCCGACCAATTGCAGCGAATGCCCAAGCGCCGAGGGCGCCGAGGATGACCATGAAGGCGCACCGTATAGCGTCATCGCATTGCCATTGCCAGACGCGTCCATCGCTACTCCCCCGGTCCCATCATTCAGCGGCCACCACCCTACGGGTGCGGGCCAGGACGAGGCTGCACTGACCGGCGCGGAAGCCCCCCCTGCGACCTGTCCGACGAAGGCTAAGTCCAGAAAACTGAACGCTTGGCCGTAAGCTCCGACACCGAGTAACAATAAGGAGAGGGCGAGGAGACTCGTCATTCGAGTCCGAGGAAGCTGCAGTCCTCTGCGTTCTGTGCGTGCTTTGCGGTTATTCATCGCTGTGAACAATCACTCATTCGATTTCAGCATCCATGTCGAGATGCCGTTCTTGCCAGCGGTCATAAGAGGCCGCCTCCGCCACGCGCCAGGGATGGTCTTCGGCGGGTTTCTTGGGACCGGCTTCCATCCCGGCCTTGAACTGGCGATAGGCTTCCTCTGTCGGCGTCAGCATGCGTCCAGCGCTGGTGACCGTTTTAGCGCGCCGATAGATGACCACTGGCCTCGGCTGGCCGACGATGTGCCCCAGGACAGTCCTCTGCGGCGGCCTCTTGCGCAGGCCCGACTTAACCAGCTCCCCTTGCTTCACCATACGGTTGAACGTCGGCAACCAGGTCCCTGGGCTGATGCGCATCAGCCGGGTCTTCGATACATGTTCCTCCGCCCACTTCCGGACCTCCTCGATTGTGATCTCCCCCTCATTGTCATCCAGCGCCTTGCGGATGATGGCCGTCGCGCCAATGCCGTTTTTCCAGTGACGGCCGTATTGGTCATTGCTGACCACCCGTCCGCTGATGAACAGGTCGGGCAACGGGCCGGTCCCCTTTTCCATGATGATTATCTCGCCGGCCTTTGCCATGGCCTTCAGCGCCAGGCGCACGTTGTCGTACGAACAGCCCTCCAGCTCCGGATGCGCCTTGACCAGCGCGTCCTGGACCTGGCGGCCGGAGAATGGCTCATCCAGGCCGGCCAGCACCTTGCGGAGCTCCTCGCGGGCGCGAGACCGCTTGAAAGTCACGCCCTCGATGGCGGCCAACCGGGCCTCAAGCGCCGCCAGACGCGCTTCAAGCGCCGTTATGTGTTCTTGGTCCACCATGGTGCCGTGTTCACTGGCAGAGACATCCAGAAAACCTCCCGTTGCTCGAGCGCCCGCTCGAAATCCCGAATCAAGACAGTGACGCTGCCCAGCAGGTCCGGATCCCTCTCCGTCTTCCATTTCACCCACGCGCAGGCCTCGACCACCACGCCCGAGGGACAATTGAACAGCCGGCCGATTTCGTCCGGCCCCAGGCCGGCATTCACGGCCAGCGTCATGATGAGCGCCCGCGGCCAGCGCAAGGGCTTGGGGCATACCCGCAAGTCCATCTCGATGGTCGGCACCTGGTAGCGCCGGGCCACATAATGGACGGCATAGGCCGCGGTCAAAAGCTGGAGTGGACTCACCATTCACCATGTCTCCTTCCGGGTCTGAAGGCCGGAATCGAATCTACGGGAGTAGGCCGCGGGAAACCTATAGCCCCTAAAATCGTTGAAACACCCGTTGAACGCTCTGAATTACGGCCGCAGCCTCCGACGTGGCACTTTGTTACCCGGAGTGTGCCGCGGCGCGTCCTGGGGCATTTTAGCCTTGTGCCTTTCTGCATCACGCCGTCTCCTTGTTCACCATCGCGCGCGCCTGGCGGTAGAGCTCCATCGCCGGCACATTGTCTTTGAACGCCTCGGCGACGGCGTCCAGGCCCGCTTGCAGCTTCGTTCTCAAGCCCTCTTTGAACCGGGCCTGGTCAAAGGCGAGCTGCTCCTTCTTGAGCGCAAGCTGCTGGGTCAAAAACCACCCCTTCGGGTCCTGCTGGTCCAGAGCGAGAGCCGAGAAGAATGCCTGGCCGGCCCGCTGGACCTGGTCGGGCGTCCAATCGGGATTCTTGATCTCCCTCAGCACCGTCTCCACCGTGGATTCATTGCGTCTAAGCTGGGCCCCCAGGCGCCAGGCCGATAGCCAGTCCGATAGGGCTGTGCGCGACGTGGAGAAACCATCATCCCGGAGCCACTTGACCGTTTCATCAAGCGTATGCGTGTCGGCAAAGTCCGCGATCGCCTGCTGGCGATCTGGCCCGAGGCGGTTCAGCGGGCTGTCCCCGCGCGGCTTTTTGTCGGCTTTGGCCATGGTCATGCCTGTTCGTCCAGGAAAGCGATCCCTGCGCCGGTGATCCGCCACGCCCGATTTTCGGCGCTGATGGGCTTGGCCGCTTCTTCGAGCAGCCCCTTGCGCGTCAGATAATCGATTTCGTCCAGCGCGCGAGGATCATTCGGTTGAGCGGCAAACCCGAACTGGCGGACCATGAGGCAGAGCGCCGGCAGCGCGAGACCGAACCGGGTGCGGTTCGCGTCCAGGACACGAAGCAACGCGATGCGAAACAGTTCTTTTTGATCGGCGTTCATGGGCATTTTCTGAGAGGGGCCGGCGTGTGGACGACCGCCGATACGGCGGCCTGGATGGCCTTTTGCGCCACCTCCTGCTGCCGCTCGATGACGCGGTCCAGTTTGGCGTCTATGGCGGCCAATCTCTGGCCTTGTATCTCGACCGCGGTGGTCAATTCGCTCACTTCGCGGGCCACGCCGTTGATTTTCTCATGAAGCTGCCCGATGTCGCTCCGGTGGGCCGCGGCCTGACAGACGATCTGCTGGTCCAGCGCGTCATGCCGCTTCTGGCAGTCTTTCTCGCGCACATACCCGCTTACCTCTCGCACGTCGAGCGGTTGCGGCGCTATCGTGCGCGGTTCAGCCTTGTCGGCACCGAAGATCGTTTTCCGCGCCTTCGCGGCCTCGTTGAACAACAGCAACACGAAGGCGAGGCATGCCAGCCAGGCCGCGATGCTTGCGGGCACGGAATCGAATTGCGCGAGCGTGGTCATTCAGATTTCGGATTTCGGATTTCGGATTTCCCGCGCGGCGCGCGGGCCGGGCAGGATGAGCCAGTGGATTTGCGGATTGGTGAGCCGGATGTCGATGACCGTCGCCACCGCCCCGCCGCTCCCCTTGGCCACCGCGCGGAGCCGGGCTATCTCCTGGCCGCCCGCCGTGGTGGTCACTCGCCCGCATTTCATGGTGGCCGTGATCCTCATTGCGCCGGTGTGGACTCCAGCATTTGCGCGGTTCACTTCGCGCTCGCGGTCGTGGTCGCCGCCGCCGTCGCCGGCCTCGGTTTCCACTCGGGGCCGCTGAACATGTTGGGCAGCGCCGCGATGCGGGCCGCCAGCGCGGACTGCTGGGCCACCGTGATGACGGTCCCGGTGGGAATCTGGTTGAGGAGCGGGAGCAGAGCCGCAGCGGCGCTCACGCCCAGGCCGATGGGGCCTCCCACGGCCGCGACGGCCGGCAGCGCTTTCTCGACGAAGGGAAGAACGGTGTCGATGACGTTCAGAGCGTCTTCGGCGACGATTTCGACAGTTTGAAAATTGAGACTCATAGGATTGGATTGATGGATTATGGATTAATGTTTGTGGTCAGTGGTCTCGGGCCCCTATGGGATCGCGTTGGTCACCGCGCCGGTCTGGAGGTTGGTGAACGTGGTGACCGCTGAGAGGAGGGAATTGCTCGTGACCGTGCTGACCAGGTTCGTATAGGCGCTCCTGGCGGTCAGATAGTATTGGTAATATACCGGCGCGTTGGTGCGGATGGTCTCGGCCGCACCAACGATGGCGGGGCTGTTGGTCTGCAGGTAACTGTAGTTCTGGAGTTCCCAGGACTCGAAGGCGTCGAGCGCGGAGGCCGTGGTCGACACCGTCGTGTCGGCCCAGTAGAGGAAGGGCTGGCTCGCATAGACGCCTCCACTCTGGAGCTGCGTTGCGCAACCCGAGGCGAAAAGCGCGACGACCGCAAACCCCGCCGCAAACGGCGCGACAAACCAGGCAAAGAGACCCGTCAGACCGGGGCTCTTCGGCCCTTCACCCGCATGGGCGGCGTGGCTGAAAACCGTGCTGAGAATGAAGGCGACCAGGCCAGAGACCCATGTAGCTACCGAGCCTTGGTTGATCCCGGTCGCCGTCAGGTAGGTGCCCACCGCTTTGCCGACAGTGCGGAGGTGGGATAGGAGTTGAGCTTTATTCATGCGATTTGTTCTTTGCGTTCTCTGTGTTCTTTGTGGTTGATCCCCTTTATTTCTTGGAGACCAACAGATTCAACGCGGCCCATCAAATCACACTCCTTGCGCGGCCCAAAACGGACGGAAGGCTTTTAGCCCATTTTCTTAGAAAAACTTCGGAAGATCCCCCCGGCGCGGACAAAAAAAACCCAAGCGCGGGGCTTGGGGTGCGGCTATCCTGGCAGAGATAGGCCGGCTTGTCAAGGCCGGGCCAATCGATTTACAAACCAGGAATACCAACCAGATCGAAAGCTAATTCTTCCGAGGTGCCTTGCCTAGGGACATCCGGTTTGTCGTCAGATCGCAAAGGATTTCGATCATCCGCGCGTTAGCCTCTGTCGCCTTTTCACCGGCACCGATGGCGGCCGCGGCCTTCGACATCGTATCGCCTTGCTTAACGATGAGGTGCATCGCGTATTCCATGTAGTTGGTGGTCTTGAACTCAAGGGCATCAATCTGCGTCTGGAGGCCCGAGACCCTCAACTCGAGGGCCGCGATTTTCGCGTCCCGCGCATCCGGCCGGGCCCCGCATCCTGCTGCTAGAAGCACCGCCGCAACCAGAGTGGCCGGCAACGTCATTTTCATTGTTCGTCCCGATTGCAATTCTCAATCCTCAATCCCCCCGCTCGATAGCGGCCCGGATCAACACCACCTGCCCGATGAGATACAGCCAGGCAGCCACGCCAATGCAGCCGCCGCAGAATATGAAAACATCCGCTGAGACCGTGTCCCCGGTCTTGGCGGAAAACCAGGCCAGAAAAAGCGCGACCGCACCAAAGCCGCCGAGCAGCTTGGCCCCAAGCACGAATCGCTCCCCCGCCTTCTCAATCACACCCACTCGCTCCTCATGTTGTCCTCGAGCGGCATCTTGATCCGTGCGTTTCACCGGTTTTGCGGCGAAAGCTGCGCAATCCTTGACCTTGCTCCATTCGTCCGGACCGCCATCCATGCACCAGAGCGTGTCCCCATTGATGGCGCCGGCATGCAGCATGAGAGAAACCGCGGCCACGCTGTAAGGTCCCGACTTCACCCCATCGCGCCAGAGGTAGTAGTTGCTCATCCTCGTTCCCTTTGGTTGTGAATAAATTTTTCAGACAATCACCAGGGTTGGACAGCCTTTGTCCCACCACTGGACAATAATATCGCGCTCATGAAACCTGAACGACCGCTCGTCACTTTGGAGCCTGCCCTGGAGGAAATGGGCGCCGGCCTTTGGACCCTGGCCCGCTGCCGCCGGATGGCTCGGACTTTCCGCCGCTGGGCGCACCAGCTCGAGGTAAAGATCGCTGTTCTTGAAGCTCACGGTCAACCACCGCCTCGGCCGCGCGGATTGCCTCGGCTTCTTCGGCGCTTGCTTTCGCTGAACTAGGCCCTTGCGGACCGGCACCGAACGTCATCACCTCGCCACCCGCGCCAGCCGTTTGCGCAGGCAGTGGGAAATGCCGCTGCAATTCCACATACGTCCATACCTCTCGATCCCGGTCCCCTTGGCAGGCGTCCAGAACCCGGCCCAAGTAAGTATGGCATTTGAGCCGCACGCCCATCAGTTCTGGCGGCTCCTCGCCGACTTTGAGTCTCTTTGACTTTTCAATGGCCTCGATGTCCCGCGCCTTGGCAAGGTAAGAATCATCCAGCACCTGGCGGCCGGTCTCAAGTTGAGAGACGTACGTAGGGTCAAGCCCTATTGCCGCGGCCATCCTCACCTGAGTCCAGCCCAGTCGCTGGCGAATCTCACGCAATTCACTGCCCTTTGAATTTTTCAAAATAGTCAAAGTTTGTCGTTGACGGACTTTGAATTTTCAAATAGATTAACACCTGTTGACTCTGAGTTTTAAAGTAATGGCCAAGAAGTTACAAGAGAAATCTGCGCTGGAGATAAAGACACGCCTGCTCCAGGACGGGCTCTCCGTGGCCGCCCTCAGCCGCGCTCTTCGCCCCAAGCGCCCCCGTTCGAGCGTTTCTCAGGCAATCCACCATCGCCGTTTCCCCAGAATCAGAAACCAAATCATTGAGCACCTATGGCCCTAAGCGCCGCCCTCAAAATCCTGGTCGCCTTTGCTGTGGAGCACGTCGGCGACTGCCCGCCGCAAGAGCAGATCAAGATATACTCAGCGATCGCCGACACGCACCCGAACCCCCTCGCCCGCTCCAGCGCGCGCGAGTTGGCAGTAGCCCTCAGCCGCGTCGCCGCCCTGCAACTCGACTTCAGTGAGCAGCTAGACCTGCAATCCCCCACCGGCGACGGCCATCCGGACCACGGGAACCACTAACTGACTAACCCCATGAAACCCCCGACCCTAAAAGCCCACCACATCCTTGAGCACATTGCGTTCTGTTACGCTGACTCAATTCGGCGGAATCGGACCAGGCCGGAGCGGTGCCAAGCGCACCGCGATTGGAACGAGGCCCAAGCAATAGAGGAGCGCAACCTCCTGCGCATCTTCATCCGCGAGCTCCCCCGCCGCCAGCAGTTGGGGATCGGCGCCGTGATGCGCGCGCGCCTGTCCGCGGCCGTCCCCACCAAGTGAACCATTAACTCATTCCGCGAATGACTCTCCATCGAACATCCGCCACCGCTCGCGCAGGGCGTGATGCCACTCGGCGACCAGGTATTGCGCGGCATTTTGCGGCGTCAAGGCCGGGCAGGGAATGTCTGATAATCGGTCGTGGATATATGCGTCGCCTGCTGCAGAGACCAGCCGCGCCAGAATCCATGGGCGGAGATGCTCAGGCGCCGGGATCGGTTCGCCGAGATTCTGAGCCAGACGGGCGCACCAGCGGTCGCACTCAGCTTCATCGCTTGCTGAGGCGCGCTCATTATAGGCCGGAGGCTGGCAGCCCCACTCCGCCATATAAATCCTCGTCAACTCCGCAAACACGTGATGCCAGTCCTGCCACGTCATCCGTCCACGCTGCCAAGCGCGCATCCCGCGGTCAATTCCCAATGACCGATTGTCAATCCTCAATTCCCAATCCGGCCACAAAAAGCAAGTAGGTATGCACCCCAGTAGGCCGATACCCCATAGTCTCCTCAAATCCCAACATGCTATGATGGAAGTTTTCCCCCAAACCAAACATCTCTTCGTTATCGGAGCCAATGGCGTCCCCAGGCCCCGGCTGGTCATTATCAGCGATGACGAGTTAATCGCCTGGCAGCGGCGCTGCGGGCCAAAGCGATGGGCTGCTTACAAGGGCCTGGTGATCTCGATGGACCTATGCCAGCCATGCGAGCAAGTCCAGACCGTGCAACCCGCGGAGATCGCGCTGGCCGAGTCGGGCGCCCAATGCCCGGCGGCTGCGGGGCCCCTGGATGACGCCTGCCTCGGGGCGATCGCCAGGCATTGCCTCAACGTTTGGCTTAGCCTTGAGGCCAAGGTTTCATCTCCGGCAAACAACTAATCCCATCCGCCGTGCCAGCCTCCGCCATCCAAACCTTCTTGCCGCTCAAGGTGGAGCTTCGCCTGCCGACCCTCTCGATGACAGGCGCCCGCTCATTGCTCGGACTCCACGAAAACCTGATCAAAGAACAAGTGGACCTCGGTTCTCTGGTGGCCTGGGACATTTCTCGGCGCGGGGCGGGCCGGCGCGAGTATCGATTTCTGGCCGCATCCGTTCGGACCTGGGGCGAGCACAAAACGTATGATGACGCCGAAATCATCCCGCTCCTGTATACCCTTAAGCCCGGCGAGAGGCCGGCGTTCCTCTTCGGCTCCTGGTTTTGCCGGTGCTGGAATTGCGACAGCGGCCACATGATCAACCTGGTCGCGGACAAGGTCCTGTCTCTCATCCCCAAGACAGATTACGGCCGCGGCCGTGGCCGGACGCCCTGCATCACGTGGTCCAGCGCGGTCGAGTTCATGCGCGAGAGGAGGATTCAGTGACCGCCGCCGATCAAATGTGCTACGGCATGATCGCGGACATGTTCCGGGACGACCTCAAGCAGGTCGAGCGGATGCTGGCCGTGGGAAACCTGCCCATGGCGCGCAGCGAGCTTGAAGCCGCGCTGAACAAGCTCGGCCAGCTTGAGGCCATCGCCTCCAAAGACCCACCGGCGCCACAACCGCAACTAACCATCGAAGTATGATTGCCGAAAGTCCACAGTCCGATAAATCCTGCGTCACATGCAAGCGGAGCGCCTGCCCGACGCGCAGGGCCGAGCGCCCCTTCCTGCATTGCACCCGGTGGTTGGAGATCGACCCGGATGCCAAGAAGCCCGCTGGCGCGGTATCTGTGCCATCTGTGTCGTCTGTGGCTGAAACCGTCCTGAGCAAAGAGCAGGCGGGGCTTGTGGATGAGATCAAAGGCTACCATGCGGGCTTCCGGTTGGCCTTTGAGCACCAGGTGCAATACGCCTTCATGGCGGGAGTCAAACTGACGGCGCTCAAGGACACCTGCGATCACGGCAACGCCAAGGGCGCCCTGGGCTTTATGGCCATCCGGGAGCAGTTCCTGCCGGAGATTTCTCGGAGCGCGGCGACCCGTTACCTGGACTTCTTTGGACTGTGCAGGGAGAAAATACCCACTGTGGGTAATATTAGCGGTTCTTGTCTCAAGTTAACGAACGGCGAATTACCCGAGACCGAAAAGAAGCAACTCCTCGATGCCGTCCATGATGCCGCCGAGGGCAAAACTTGGACCGCCTTCTACCGTGATCTGGACCTCTGCCGGCAGAAGAAGGCCCACACATACCACGCGCCGGACCCCAAGAAGGCCATCACCGAGGAGAAAGAGTCCCCGCTGGCGGATATGCTGGAGGAAATCCTCGATTTGGCGGACCCGGACCAGGAGGCGCTGGACCAGGAAGACACGGAGTTCCTCCGCAAGCTCCATGCGGCGGCTACCGCTCTATTGCTGCGCATCGCCGCCATCGGCAAAAAACGCAAGGTGAAAAACTGGACATGATCACAGACCTGGACATCAGCAAGGAGCCGAGCGAGCCAATCGCCCGCAACCTCATCTTCCACATCCCGAGCGCGGACCTGGATATTTTCGGCCGGCTCAACGGCCGGTGCAGGACGCTCGTGCGCAGGCGGCTCAAGGCGATGCGGGCGATCCACCGCGCCCGGAAGGCCAAGAGCGCCCGCGCCGCGTGCGCCGAGATAGCCAATATGTTCCACGGGGAACGCGGCTGGAGCCTCGAAACCCTCCAGCGCCTCTGGCACGACTACTCCGAGACGGGTGATTGGAAGGTGCTCGTGGACAGCGCCATCGCCGGCCCGGCCTGGCAGAACGACCTGGCGGCCGCCACCCTCCCCGCCGCCCTACTCGACCACCTGGCCGGCCAGTGGGCAATGCACCAGCGCGACAAATTCGCCAGCGTCTATGACCCGCTGATCATGCGGCTCAACCGCTGGCGCGCCGGCGACCGGACCGCCGCGATCCCCGGCTACACCGAGCCGCCCCAGGATGACCCGCTCACCTGCGTGCCCCCCGGCTGGACGCGCGACAACCTGCGCCGCGCCGTTAAGCCTCGGCTCTCCAAGTTCGCCCGGAAACTCGTCCAGATCGGTCCGAAATACGCCAGCCAGTTCGGACCCAAACTCCTGGCCACCCGCGTCGGAACCGAAGTCGGCCAATGGTACATCCCCGATGACTGCTGGGCGGATTTCAAGGTCCTGGCTTATGGCCAAACGTGCCGCCTCCTCTCCTTCCATTTCCTGGACCTGGCCAGCGGCTGCAACATCGCGCGCGGGTTCAAGCCCGCGCTGCGCGATGAACGCGAAGTGGAAGAACGTCTGCGCGAGAAAGAAATGGTCTGGCTCCTCGTGAAGCTTCTGACCACGAATGGCTATCACCCGGCCGGCTGCACGATTGGCTGCGAAAAATCAACCAGCACCATCCGCGAGCGCGAGGAGCAAATCCTCAGAGACTGCCTGGGCGAGGACGCCATCAAGATCGACCGCGGTCCCCGCGGAGGCGGTCCCGGAGTCGCCGCGCTCTTCACCGGTCCCGGCGGCGGCAACCCGCGCTGGAAAGCCCCCATCGAGTCCTGGTTCAACCTCTGGCACAACCGCACTGACCACATGATCGAGTTCCCCGGCCAGACCGGCAGCAACTCGCGGCTGAACTTGCCCGAAGGACTGGCCGGCATGGAACGCGACACCCTTGCGCTCGTCAAAGCCGCGCGGGCATTGCCACCGGAGAAAGCCGAGAAACTCCGACTGGGCCTCCTCACACACCACGAGGCAATCCTCAAGCTTGAACCGATCATCGAGCTGATAAACAACCGCATCGATCACCAGCTCGAAGGTTGGCGCGAGTGCGGCCACTACGTGACGGAATGGCGTCAGAACCGCCAAGCCTGCTGGCAGCAGGACACCGAACTGCTCGCGTATGACGCCCAGGAGCGGGAAGCCATCGCCGCCGTGCTCGCCCATGATAGCGCGCTCAAACGCGAGCGCGCCCTCTCGCCGCGCGAAGTATGGGACGCCGGCAAAGACCGCCTGGTCAAGCTGCCACTCGTCGTGGCCGCGCTCCTCATGGACGAAATGCCCGGCACTGAACACGCCGTGCAGCAAGGCTGCATCACCATTGAAAGCTCCGAGGTATCGCCCGGCCTGCCCCTCACATTCGGGCCGATGCGCCGGGATGGCCGCGGCGTAGCCGAGCCGCTGCGCGGCACCGACAAATACATGGTCCGGCTGAACCCGCTGGACCCGCGCGTCGTCTGGCTCTACACCGCCGATAATAAGTTCGCGGGCATCGCCGAATACTATGACCGCGTCCACCGGAGCGACACCCACGCCCTGCATGCGAGACTGGGTGAGAAGCGCAAGGCGCTGGCCCCGCTGGTTGACCAGGCCCGCCGCCTGGCCGCGCCGCTAACGCGGGCCGCCACCGAGGCTGCCGAGCACAACCTCGCCCACGTCTTTGGCCCCCGCCCCGGGGCCGGTGATCCACGTGGAACAAAACCCGCCGACCCGCGCCTCGCCAACTACGCCGGCGACATCGCCGACCTGGCCGACCCTCCATCCGTAGCGGCGCCTCGGCAGAGCGCCGCCGATGCCCCTGACAGCGATCCATTCTCGGCCGAAGGCCTCTTGTGATCCCAACGCAAACCACCATGCAAACCGACACAACAATTGAACCCGCCGCCCAAAACCTCGAACCATTCAGCGCCGAGGCCGAGGCCCCGATCACCCAAGCCAACGCCGGAAACACCGTCCGCGCCTCCTGGCAGTTCAGCCTTGATGACATCCGGGCCAACATTGCCCGATACCCTGCCGACGCCCAACAAGCCATGGTCTCCGCCTTCCTCTGGTGCATCGATCTCAAGCATCCCCTCTCAAAGCCTGACTTCGCCCACCGCGTCGGCGCTTCCGACAACCTCATCTACAAACTCTACACCGGACGCTACCGCTCTCCCTCCGGAGAGCAGATGGACCCGGCCCCCGAACTCATCAAATCCATTCGAGAATTCCTCGCCCTCGAAGCTCAACTCTACGTAGCCGGCGAAATCGATTTTGCCCTCACGCCCACGGCCAAGAGAATAATCACAAGTTGCGAGCTCGCTCGTGAATCCCGCACTCCGGTCATCATGTGGGGCCCAAGCCATGTCGGGAAAACGGTGGCTCTGCGCCACGTTGCCACCGCCTGCAACCACGGCCGCACCGCGATGGCCGAGCTTGATGCCGCCACCGGCCTCGGCGGCATGGTCAGATGCGGCGCCAACGCCTTGGGCATCTCCGACAAATCGAACACCGCCGCCCTCGTCGAACGCATGAAAAACGCGCTCAAGCCCGACATGCTCATGATCTGGGACGAGGTCCATCTCCTCCACAACACCTATCAGAACAAGTCGTTCTTCAAGTGCGTGGAGACAATCCGGAGAATCTACGACAAGACCCAGTGCGGCATGATCCTCTGCTGGACCGATGTGAAGGAACTCATGGCCGCCAGCCACGGCGAGCTCGTCCAAATCTGGCGCCGGGGAGTCCATAAAGTTGCGCTGCCGGTCATGCCCACAAAAGCCGATCTCGTCTTGGTCCTCGAACACAACGGCCTGGAGTTCCCATCGAGCGAAGGTCCGCAGAAGCCCACCGTTTTCGATTCCAAAACCATCGCCGCCCTCAACAAGAGATTCGACTCCATAAAGGACCTCTCTTTCAGCTTCCCGTCGACAGATCGGCAAGACCGGCCCACCGAGATTGTCGAGCGGCCCTATGACCTGCTGCGCCAACTTGCCAAAGAGCAGGGCCTTAAATCGATCACCGAACGGCTCCGCTATGCCAAAAAGATCGCTAATAAGAGCAGGGAGCAAGTCAACTGGCGCCACTTCGTTGACGCCCATTTACGAATCGCCCGCGAGGCGCAGCAAGAAGGCGAGTGGCACTGAGACTTTCCGCTGACCAGCGCAGATGAGCGCTGATTAGCGGTGCAACAAACACCCAAAATGAAAACAAAAACCCCGATAGAAAAGAAATTGCTCGGCGACCGGCTGCCCAACGAGCTTGCCTCGCAGACGCTGCCACAGTTCTGTGAGAGTGGAATCACAGTCACGTTCAGTGCGGACGTCCGCTGCGCCGAGGGCGGCAGGTATGAAGTGGACAGGCGATGCTCTGCTACGCTGGCAGAATTTGAGGTCGCGGTGGAACGCGCGAGGGACGCCTTTGCCAACAGCGTGGCCGGCATAACCTGGCCGGCGTCTGACGAGCCGGGCGGATCCACTGGAATCCACCTGCTCATGTCCGGTTGGTTCATGGATGATGGCGGCGACTACCTGGCCACCACGATCGAGGTTGGTGATTACCAGGAGATTGAGGCGAAGGACGTCGTGCTGCAGGGCATTCCGCCCATCCTACTGGACATGAGCAACAAGGTCCGCCCGCGCTTCCTGGCCGCGCTGGCGGCACTAGACATAGCAATCGATTAACGGGCCTGAGCGCGAATGAGAAACGACATGAAAACACTAAGCATCACCTCCATCGAATCGCTCGAAGCGGCCGTCGCCGAAACGGTGCGCAAACGCATCGAGCACACCCAGGCCGTCGCCGCCTGCGAAGGCGCCGTGGCCGCCCTGCAGAAGGAATACCAGCCCTCGATCACCAATATCGCCGGCCAAATCGCGGGCCTTGAAACCGCCGTTCAAGACTACTGCATGGCCCATCGCGAGGAGCTCTTCCCGGCCAAGAAGAGCCGCGACACGGCCCTCGCGGAATTCGGCTTCGAGCTTACGCCTCACCGTGTCGAGACGGGCAGTAAGAAGATTAAGTGGAAAGACGTGCTCGCGCGGCTGCTGCGCGTCCCGTGGGGTCTGGCTTATGTGCGCCAGCCCGAACCGCAGGTGGACAAACAGGCCCTGTTGTCCGACAGGGAGAAACTCACGCCGGAACAAACCATGAGCGCCGGCATCCAGTTTTGCCAGGACGAACAATTCTTCATCCGCCCCAAGCCCGAAACCGCCAACCTGAAGGAGGGCAAATGAAGCAATTAGCAATCTGCGAAAAGTGCGGCGCTACGGCCCCTCTCGCAAAAGCCAAAAGACAATGGGCGTTGGTCGTAACGCTGTACATGAAGGACGGCACGGTGCGCCGGCAATCGCGATGCGACAAATGTGGGCCAATGCTCGCCATCACCAGGCCCGAAACCGACATCGCGCAACTTAAGGAGGCCAAATGATGCCGCTAATTCGCTATCCCTTATCGGCTAGCCGTCGCGCACCGCAGCCAGGCTTGATGCTTCGCGCCGCCGTGGCTGGCGGCTTGGGCGCCGGCGCGGTCATCCTCGGCGCCAGCCTGGGCTGCTTGGCCGCGTGCTGCTCCGCCGTGCGCCTGGCGTTACTCGTGATCTGCATGATCTGGTTCGTCTGGTCCGTGTTTCGCTTCCTGCGTTAACCCTTAACCTATAAGCCCGCCATGCCCGCCTCCAAGTTTTTCACCCAGGTTGCCCATTCCCAGCGATGTCATCGCCCGCCGAGCGATGATGCCGCGGAACTCGCCATCATTCGTCAAGCCATCGTTACGGGACAGGTCACGCCGCTAGCAGACACCCTCTGCCGCAAATACTATTCCGAGTTCATCCACCGCGGCACGGCCCCTGTTGCCCCGTTCACCGCACACCTCGCCAACCGCGAATCCTTATGATCCCCATCGACCTCATCGTCGAGGCCAACCGCCCCGTCGCCGCGCTTTGCGCCCAACCACTCACCATCCACCAGCGCCGCATCCTCCGCACCATGCTTCCCAGCCCTGTAGTCCAGCATGTATGTCTCGCCGCCCGGTGGGGAGTCGCCGAGGTCCTCGCGTCATACAACTGGGCCGCCGAGCAGCTCCACCGCAAACCCATGCTCAAACCCCGCTGCATCCGCGTCGCATTCCTATGATCTCCCTCCAAGGCAATCCTCTGCGCCGAAGAGCCGCTGCGGTGCCTCGATCGCGCAACGGCACCCGCCATGCAGCCCTGGTGGATTTCGACACGTCGGCTCGCATCGTGCGCTTCATCTGCACCAGGTTTTTCGTCTCTCCCAAGGACCTCGAAAGCGATACCCACGGCCCCAAATGCGAATTGGCCCGCAAGCTCACGGCATGGCTTGTTCACCGCCACACCGCCTATGGGCTGGGTAATATTGGCGCCCTCCTGCACCGGTCCGCCAGGTCCATCCAGGAAATGCTCGACAGCCTGGAGGCCGATGCCCAGGCCAGTTGCTGTGCCGGCTGCGAGCTTGTCGCGCTGGATTGCGCGTTCCGCGCATTCGCGACTCACGAGACTGCCGCAGCCAACGCGGACGACAAACCGTTCTGATCCCAGACCGCGATCTATGACCAATACCGGCCGTAATCCCAAGCCCCCTTCTTGGCAATTGGCTATCGGCTATCGGCCATCACCTCTAACCCTTTTTTCCCATGACCGCTAAACAACGCATGTCCATCCTCCTTGACCGCTGGCCGGCTGCCTGCCGCGCCCAAGGCTGGAACCCCCAGAACCGCGATCTGCGTCTCTACGTCATCTCTCAGGCCCTCGGCCGCCAGGTGCGCAGCATGAACGAGCTCGACAACGCCAACGACGTTGACCGCGTGTTCGCCCACCTCGGGATGCTGGCCGACAACGTCGCCCGCACCATCGAGACACTCCCCGCGCCGACCGTCAACTTCAGCGCCGGCCTTGACAGCGCCGGCCAGCCTAAGCACGTCCGAAAGCCCGACACAGATGGCGAGCGCCGGCGCCTGATGTGGCTGATTCTCAAGCACTCCACCCCGCTCGGCGGAGTTTCCTACGCTCTATCCCTGGCTCGCGACAAGTTCGGGATCACGGAGGGCCTGACGACCCTCGATGATCTGGACGGCGAGCAGCTCCAGCAATTGATGATGACCCTCAATCAGCGGCGGCGGGCGAAAGCCCGCAAAGCCCCGGAACCCGAACCCGCTATGGCCGCGGTGAATGACAACCAACCCTTCTGAACCCATGAATTCCGATCCCCGCCCAACCCACACATGCCCAATCCCCGGCTGCATGCGCCGCGTCTCCCAGGATTATCTCATGTGCGCCAAGCACTGGCGCTACGTGCCCAGGACAGTCCAGAACGCAGTCTGGCGTGAATATCGCTTCTCCCCCAAAAGCCCCGCCCACCAGGCCGCGATGCGCCTGGCCATCCAATCCGTCTCATGACGCTGCCCTCTGACCTGGTCTCCGCCATGTATGCCGACTACCAGCGCGGTTGCGCGCTGGCGGCCCTGGCCCGCGCCTATGGGCGCGACCGCGGGTCACTCCGCAGGATGTTCCAGCGCCGCGGCCTGGCGGTCCGGCCGCATCTCGCTCCCAATCGGCATCTCCCAAACGGCTGTTGGGCGCCCTACACTCCAGCTACGCCGGCCCAAATCGACGCCATGATTGCCGGCCTCAGCCGCGTTATGATCCCCGACGGCCTTCGAATCGAATGGCGCCATTGGCCGATGAGCAAGCGGGCTGAGTTCATTGCCCTCGTCCGTTGTAAGCTCAACTTCCCTAACGACCGGCCCCGGACTCCATTCTCCGCCAACGTCCGACCGTTCGATTATACGACGCCCCGCGCCTGGGAGATTGCGCGTGCCGCTAATTCCGCGCTTGATTCACATACCGCTCGGGTCAAACTCAAGCTCGCCAGCCAGGGCGTCATCTGGCGCGGCAAACTCTTCTTTTGGTCCCGTCAAGGCGATGGCTATTACCCCGGCCCCTACAAGCCCGGCATCGGCCGCCTCTCGCTTCATCACCTCATTTGGGAGCGACACAATCGCCGGCCCGTGCCTCCGCACTACACCGTGATTTTCCGTGATGCCAATAAAAACAACCTCAGCCCCGGCAATCTCACCCTCCGGTCGCGTGCCGACTGCGCCGGCCAGAACAGCCGCGCGGGGCGGCTTAAGAGGTCCCGCGCCGCAGTCGCCGCCCTTTTAAGAGCCCAACAAAGGAACACCCATGAACACACCCGCACCCTCAATACCCTCCTCCAGCCGCGTCAGCCCGCTTCTCGCGCTTGATCCGGCTGAGCGCCGCCGCCTCGGCCTCTATGGGCCGGGCGAGGCCCGCCTGGTGGAAAAGAACGGCATCCCCATCGCGTCCCTGGGCGCAATCCAATCCCAGTGGATCGAGGTCAGCCCCGAGCTCGCGAAACGTTGGCTCAAGAACAACTTCGGCAACCGCCCCGTCCGCATGGACGTCGTCAGAGCGTACGCCAGGGACATGCGCAACCGACAATGGGTCTCCACCCATCAAGGCATCGCGTTCAACATCAGCGATGAACTCGTCGACGGCCAGCACCGCTTGTTGGCGATCGTTATGTCGGGCGTCACGGTCCGCACCATGGTCACCTTCGGGTTGCCGACTCAAGTCGACGGCACAGAGTTGACCAGCATGGACTGTGTGGATCGCGGCGCTCCACGCTCCGTGGGCGACCAACTCACGATTCAGCATGGCATGAAGAACGGCGGCATCATCGCCTCTATTTGCGCCGGGCTGGCAAACTTGTGCCATGGCGAACGCACGCGCCGGCTCTCAGTCGGTAAAACCCTCGCCGTCTATAGGACCTTCGAGCCGGCCGTGAACTATGCCGTCGTCCACCGCCCAAAGACCATCGGCCTGCGGGCCACAGGCGTCCATGCCGGCTTTGCCTTTGCCCTCATGGCGGAATTGCGCGCCGGAGCCCCCGGTGACTTCTGGGACTCCCATACCCCAACCTCCGATCTGTATGCCCGCGTCATGACCGGGCAGGGCCTCCAGGACAAATCACCTGGCCGCCTCCTGCGCGACTTCATCACCAGCGAGGAAGCCAAGCTCTTCACCCGCAGTCTTGATCGTGGTCTGGCTGAGTTGACCCTCCAGGCCATTTACCTCGAACACCATAATAGGACTGTCCCCAAGCTCGAAATGTCCCTGGACGGCGTCAACTACTTTCGAGGTCTCCAGGCCGAGCGCGTCCGCACAGTTGCCGCAATGTTCAAATTGCCCAACGCCGAGAAAGCAGCGCCCCAGGCTGAGCAGACCGCCGAAGGCAAACACCTCCCCAAGCGCCCCATTCTCGAACAGATCATGGCGCTGGTTGAACACCGCTTCAAGTTGAGCCGAATCATCATCGCCGGTAAAGGCACCGACCCGGACGTCGCGTGGCCCCGCACCGCCTTCGTTAGCCTTGCCCTCTCTTACGGCTACCCGCCTTGCGCCATCGGCCAGCTCATCCACCGAACCGACGAGGCCGTCCTCGCCATCCACATCCCGAGAAAGCACATGAGCGCGGCACAGACCAAAATCCTCGACGCTCTCAAGGCCAAACTCGGCAACTAATGGTGAACCAACCCGAACTCCCATTTGTCCTCGACCCGGATGACCAAGCCGCCCTGCGTTCCTGGCTCGCGCAACGTGGCTGGCAGACGCGCCACGAACTGACCTCCGGACTCAACTGGTCGGAACGCAAAGTCCGGCTTATCGCCGAATCCCTCGGCGCCGAGGTCGTTCGCGGCCAAGCGGGCTACCACCTGACCGGCACGCTCACCCGCGATGACCTGCCCGCAGCCACGCAGGCCCGTGACGCCGCTTTGAGCCAAGGCAAGCGCATGATCCGTTACGCCCTCGCACTCGGTCGCCGCCTCCACGCGCTCATCAAATGACCTTTATGCGCGACTTCATCGCCGCCGATGGCTCCTGCTGGGAGGCCAAGCCCTTGCCCTTGGCCGATGAGCCACCGACCCCGCCACCATCGCCCGAGGTAGAATACCCGCCTGCCGATGAAACCAGACCAGCAATTTGACCGCCCGCGCCAGGATACACCCGAGGACCTGGTCAACCGCCTCCTTGGCTTCGTTCGCGGACAGTTTTACGGCGACATGACCGCCAAGAAGTGGGGCCAAGACGCCCATTTCATACGCCACTACGTGATCCTCTGGCCTGCGCGGTTTATGCTCGGCAAGGGATTCACCATTCCGGCCAGCCGCTACGAGTCCATCATGCGTGAGATCTTCCTCGACGTCATCCACTGTGGCAAGACTGACACCGTCAAGTATTGGCCCGGCTACCTCACGCATTGTGTCCAGGAACACTGGCACCACCACTGGGAAGAATACTATGGCGAGGCCAAGAGTATGCGCGCCAAGGTCGAGGCCCTCCTGCTCCGCTGTAAGCCCGTTCCACGCGAAGACCGCACCGTCGAGGCCCTCGCCCTGGCCCACCAGGTCCTCACCGCCAAGCGCCGCAAGATCCAACGACCCGCCGCCCGTTCCTCCCAGAAACAACTCCCTCTCCTCGGCTTGTGAACGTCGCCTGCAACCCCTCTTCACTGACTATGCACCCACCGTGCAAGACCCTCGAAAGTGTGTCAAACCATTGCCGCCGCGCCCCTCTGACTGCCCGTCTCCCCTCTGGATTGCCCTGCCCGCGCACCGGCCGTGTCTCAAACCGTCCTTTGCGACACGCGCCTTCGTAAGTGCTTGATTTCCGGCCTCTTCCGCCATCGTCCGCCCTCGTCCCCCTGCCTCAAACCGCGCGCCGAGACTCAATGCAGTTCTTGCGGAAGGAATAAAATGGTCGGGGCGGTGAGATTTGAACTCACGACCTTCTGAACCCCATTCAGAGAATGAAGTGCACCTGTAGGCCACTTTGAACGGATAAGCGCGGCTGCTCCGTTTTGCTCCCTGGAAAACCCGAGGCGCATCCTGGCTGCGCCGCCGGCCACCGGGGCCGGTTGCAGGCAGCACGATCACGATTACCGCCGCAAACTACGCGGTAGCGGCTGGGGAAGTCTTTTTTTGGCTGTCCGCCTTTTGTTTCCTGGCCTTGGTGACGAGGGCAATGAAGCTTAGGGTAGGCAGCGTGACGGCGCCGCGGGCCGAGCGTGCGGTGATGTTGAGCAGCATTTCCCGCGCAGCAGAGCGCAGGACGCCGAAGCCCGCGCCGACCAGCAGCGCTCGCCCGCCGAGGCCGCGAACAAGCCGGCCCTTGTTGCCAATATTTGGAGAGAAAAGGTTTTTCATCGCTTTGACTTCCTGGAGGGTTTGCGTAACTCGTCGAGAATTGAGCCCAGGTGAGTGAGGTCTTTGATTTGCAGCGCCCCGACTTTGTTCAGTGCGTCCCGGTAAGCGGGCATAGCCCGGCCGCCGGTCAATAAGACTGTTTTCGAGGGCAGCAACTCGCGCAGTCGCGCCAGTTCTCCTTCCAAGCGCGGGTCGTCTTCGGGATAGACGAGGCTCTCATCATCGGCGCCGGTCCCGGTGGGCTGGCTTGCGCCATTCTCCTGGCGGCCCGAGAAGAACCTGGAGGACATCGAGGACCGGCACATGCTCAGTGATGACCCGAGCTTCTATGTTCAGAACGCCTGCGTCACCGACCCCGGCCTTGCGCCACGTGGCCACTCAACGCTTTACGCTCTGGCGCCCATTGGGTTTCGCACCACCACCGCGACCGCGCTCGCTCGGCTCCCCCGACGCGACCGACTCATCCGGCTGGCCGACGAAACTTCCTCGCCACCCGCCAAGGCTCTGGCTTCGATCGTCAGCGGTTCATTGCCGACCCGCCCGGTGACGGTCAGCTTCAACACGCCCCAATCGAGGTCAGGGATGAAGAGAACCACTATGAATGTCGGTGAATCATCGCTCCGGCTGTCACCTTCAGCGTCATGCGTTCGCTTGAGCGGATGCCGGCCACACAGGACCCAGACCAAGCGGGAGACCAACCAGGCACAATAATGCGACAGCGTGGCGCGTGCGTTTGACGACTCTGCACAGCAGTGGTCTGATGAGGTTTTTCATTGATGAGGGGTTGGGGCATCGTTGAACCCATTTGTCTTTTTCGGCGCCAGGGTTATGCCTGAGGCGTTATTGCCAACGACTCCGGTGACATTCTTGCCCAGGTTTACCAGGATGTCGTTGGTTGCGGAATTCTCCACCACATTTCCCCGCAGGGCGATGTTCTTTGTCGAGGTGAAATCCAGGACGGTTCTGGCCTTGCCGGGAAGTGGAATCGGTGAGGTAATAAAACGGTTGTCGCCGATGCGAATGCCGTCGGTATCTTCCGCATGAATCGCGATCTGGCCGTAGTTTCGGTCGAAGTGATTCCCAGTGATCGTGATATTTCGGTTGCCCATGGCCCCGTCGCCGTGGACGAAAACCACGCCCGTTTCGCTGCCGTTGAGAACATTATTCCGGAGCGCGTTCCCCTTCACGGTGACATTCTGGGAGTAATCGGCTTCGCCCCACCAATACTCAGGGCCGATGCTGATGGCTGACATGCCGCATCCGCTGATGGCGCAGCCTTCGATGAGGCCGTTGTCGGCCTTGACTAGAATGCCGCGCGAGCGACAGTTCCCGAGAGTGCAGTTGAGGATTCTGTACCCCGCGCCGTCGCACAGGGGATTCGATGCTTTCGCCCCGGCTGGCGCGTTACTCTCTCGATCCAGGGTCAGCTCCAGCAACCGACCCTCATGGTCAAGTGTTCGCAGGGCAGAGCAGGTGAACTCGCTGAAAAAGCCATCCTTGCTGGATATGCGGACAGGCTCGCCCACGGCAAAACCTCCTCGGTTCCCTTTTTCCATGACGAGTTTTTTGCCCTCAGCCCGCTCCACCTTCTGTAGGGAACCATGGATCGCGATGCAATCATCGTGGAGCAGGCCCTCCCACGCACATCGCTCGATGGAAGGCCCCTTTCTGGTGCCGGCTGAATGGAACCCGTCAGCCCCACAACCCACAAGCTGTTCCTCGGTCGCGCCGGCCGGTTTCGGACCCGGCGCCACACGACAGTCAACGTAATGATGCCCCCCTTCGCCGCCGGTTTCAAAAAACGCCGCAAACCCGCTGTTCTGGAGGGTGATCCCCCGCATGGTGCAGTGACCGCAGCCGTCGAGTTGAATAATCGAGTCGCCGCCGCCGGGCCGCCGGGTAAAGAGCCAATCGCCGGCCACCGCGGAACCGAGCAGGCCGTTGGGTTCGCGCAACCGAAAGAGACCGGGTCCCCGCGACTCCGCGCTTTTGCATCCGGCGTCACCTGTGCCGGTTTTGAGCAGCCGTGTGTTCTGATCCACCACATCAAGCATGCTCTTCACGGGGTCGAAGATCGGGTATCCCGCATCGATCTGCCAATCGAGGTATTTCCCCTGAGCATCCTCGCCGAGGGATTTGATTCGTCCCTGCGTGAATGAAGGCTCCGCAAATCGCAAGGTAGCTCCTTGCCAGGTAACATTCTCACAGCGGCTCAAGCGAATGGGCCTCTGCGTAAGCTCTTCGAAGATAATGGTCACTTTCCCGGCATGGATCGTGGCATCCTTCCACCGTTCCAAGGAAATGGGGCACTTTCCCATGGGAGGAATCCTGTAAATCCCCGGGGCGATGGTGATGTCACGCGCACCCTGGGCGTAGGCATTCAGGATGGCGGCGGGAAGATCGACGCCTCGGGCGGGATCACCGACCACGATATTTGTGGAGGATGAAGCCATGTTTTCCGCGCCAAAGCAAACGGGCACAAGCCCCGCCAACACGGCACAGCATCCATAAAGAGTGGTTATTGTAATCTTCATTCTCAGAGAAGTGTTGACCATAGGATTCTCGGGAAGCATTGTTTGGCGCAAAGTCATCTGTTCTCCGGCTGGTCTTGGGAGGTTGGCACGATCTCGGGTTTAGGATTGGGCGGGAGGGCTGCGAAACGGCCCTCGTTTGCCGCTTTGATGACTGCGATGTCGGGCTTAACCACAGCCCGGTCGCAGGTGAGCAGACCGTTGATTTCGGCCTCAACGTCCGCGATTTGCGTGTAGATGACGGCACTGGCGCCGAGTTCCTCCTTGATTCCCCAGGCTTCCACCTTCATCCCGGGCGCGCTGGGGCGGATGTCCTTGGGCCAGAGGATTGGATTCTCCGGAAAACGCGAGGCGAGGTGGTTCCTCCGCGCCTGATTTGCAGCTGAGGGCTTCATGGTCCAGCGCATGCTCAGGGGATTCTCGCGTCAATGGTAATGCCATTGACCGTCAGGCGCTGCTTGTCGGTGGCGACTTTCCCGCCGTGCGGGGCAAGGACGATGACAGCGGCCGTCTCCGGGGCGAGTGTCAGAGTCACTTTGCCCCGCACGTCTCGCTTTACGAATTGGTGAGAAACCGCATCGTAAAGGTCAGTGGTTTGAGGACCAATGTCGGTTTGGAACGTTCTCGTTGTCGGATGCGGGTTGTAGAAAAGATACGTCGGATAGGCGGGGGCGTGGAACCAATCCGTGGCCACACAGTCCCAGCGCAGGATGCCGGATACGTCGGTCAGGGTCATGATGCCACCGAGGAAGCCGATGTGGTTGCCCATGTAGAGTGCGAGGTTGTGCGAGGTCTTGGAGAACCACTTTTGCTTCTCGGCGTAGTAATCCTTGGCCGCGATTTTGGGCAGACCCCAGCCGAGGCGCACGGGGTCGCCGGTGGCATAGGGGCGGTACTTGCGTTCGCTGCTCCAATCCCAGGCGGTGACGGCCTCGTAGGAGAAGAGATCCTGTGGGTCAAACTGGTCCTTCCAATCCTTGTGGTCCTGGTGGTCCCAATCGAGGCTGACGCCTTGGAACAACCGCGCCGAATTGGCCGCGTTCAGGGCGTAGCGCCCGATGTCCCGGGCGTAACGGGTATCGTAGCGCGCCACCGGAACAAGCCAGGCCGGACCCTGGAACGTGCCCATCGCAAAGGCGTGGAAGCCGTTTTCCTTACCACCCCAATCAGCGCCGTCCAGTCCATCGCAAGTCATCCCGCCGAAGCGCGTTCCGGCGGTGACTTTCCAGGGCATTTGCTTCGCGTCGCCATCGCCAAACCACGTTGCGAGCACGCGGTCGAGGTCGAGCGCGCAGCCATGCTCCGCGTTCAGCCGCGCGGCGGCGAGCGGCCCCATGACGTGCGAAACCTCGTAGCGGCCCGGATGGTCAATGTGCCATTGCATCGCGGCGCGGGCACTGTCGAGCATGGCGCGGTCGCCGGTCAGGCTGAACCCAATCACGAGCGGCCAGGCCACGGAGGGGGCGTGCCCAAGGCGGTTCATCGGCTCGGGTCGCCCTTCGGGCACGCCTTTGTCAAAATTGAACCCGAGGACGGCGAAGTTCGCATTGGTGGGACAACCCATGCCTTGGGCGATGCGGAGGAACGCCTTTACCGTGGCGATTTGCTGCTTTTGAAAATCCGGGTCGCCGGGATACTGGCTGGCCAGCATGAGTCCCTGGATGCCGGCCCAGTAGCCGTAGATGTCGGCGTGATAGATCGGTTGCCCGCGTTGGCTGCGGCTGTGGCGGTAGATGCCATGCTTTTCGTCGAACCAACTCTTGGCTGCCTGGACGTAATCGAATCCATGCAGGTTGCGCGGGTCCAGGCCGACAAGTTTGGCGCCGATAATGGGAATAAGGCAGGTGAAGGCCTCATCTTCCGGGTTCTTGCCCACCCAGGAGGTGATGTCGAACGACGGCTGGTTCGTGTGGAGGGCGAGGAGCGGTTTACCGTCGAGACGCGTGGCGGAGTTGAGCAGCAGTTCGTAGTACTGCCGCGACACCTGCGGCCAGTCGCGCATGACGAACGGCTCCGGCGTTTTCGCCATGAGTTGCACGCGGGCGATGGAGCGCTGGTCCTCATTGGCCAGACAGGCGATGGCCATGAGGATCCCATAAATCGTTGCCAGTGATTTTGACATGGCTTCTCTTTGTCGTCTTCTTTCTCTGTCTATGACACGACGGCTCGTCGGCCAAAGCTGCAAAGGTCGGAAATGTTTCACCACTGGTAAACCCACGTGTAAGTCGTGAATCGGGTGTCCGGTGGATCGTGGAGTTTCTTGCCATTCAATTCTTCGCCGCATCGGCAGGTTAGGCGCAGTCCCCTTTGAAAGAACAGCGGATCGTCATCGTGAAAGCGGTAGGCCGAAAACGTGTTCTTCTTGGTATCCAAGTGTGTGAGGCCCGCCAGCGCGTTGGCGTAGCGGCCCCGGTTGAAGTAGTAGGTGCCCAGGAAATAGTCCTCCAGCCCGGACGAAAGCAGCGTCGGCGTCTTGGCGCCGTCAAGGTAGGCGCGCATGATGGCTTCGAGGTAGCTGATATCTTTCCAGTCGCCGGATTGGCGCAAACCCTCGCCCGCCATCGTCACCTGATACAGCGCGCCAGCGCCCGCCACGTCGCACAGGGCGAATTCCTCCAGCGGCTTGGCCACGTGGTTTTCCAGCTTGTGGAGCTTGAGCCGGGCGGTCTGGGGGAGGCGCACGCCCGCCAGCGTGACGGGCAAGTTCTCCGTGCCGCGAATAATCCACCAGAAAGGCGCCCCGTCCGGGGAATCCTTGGCGCGCTGCGCGGTGACGCGGAGGCTTTTGCCGAACGGAATCTTGAAGGTGTTATAAAGACCGCTGGGATGGCCGGTCTTGCCCATCTTCTCGCTGCCCCACGGCGCGGCGGTCTCGCCGAAGCCGACGCCGTGCCCAAGGCCCAGTTCCATCTCGATGGAGGGCCGCTGCTCGCCGTCCGCATAAACGCGGAGGACGGTCTTGTCGTAGCCTGGCCAGTCGCCGCCAAACCACATGTGGGTAAGACAACCTTTCCCCTCCTGGCGGAGCAACTCGGCCTCCTTGTAGCCGTTCAGGTCAGGACGTTCCTTGCCGATGGAGCAGAAGGTTCTCAGCTTGGCGAGGTCAACTTCCGAACCAGCGCCCAAGGCGCGCAGGGTGCCGAGGCACAACACCAGAATTCGCACGAGAATTGTCATGGCTGGACTCTACCAGAAGCGGGCGTTTTGGAAATGACAGTTGTTGACCGAACCATGTCGATGAGGCAGGCAGAACAGTAACGATTCACGTCAGGCGCGTTGGAGTATTCGAAGCGCACTTGATTATCGTGAATCCTCCCCCGATTTTACGCCGTGCGGTTTGTCCCGCAGCAGATCCTCAAGCAGTGCTGCCGGGTTATCGGCAGGGTGGGTGATCTCGTATCGCTGCGGTTGTCCGTGGTTGGGACGTTCAAGCGTGCCGTCGGCTTTGATCGTCAGAGTCGCCCACTTGCCGCGCTCGTAATCGAAAGTCGTCGAGACTTTAGCTCCGTCGAAACCTCAGCAACCAAACCTGCGGGATGCGAGTTGGACCCGACCGCAGGAGCGAGCGGACTTCGAGCGCATTGTTGTCGGCGGCGAAGCAAGTGGCCTCATATAACGACTCGGCGTCGGCTGGCACGGTCGATGGCTTTAGATCGCCCAGTTTCCGGTGCCAGGGTTCTTTGGGAGGTTGGCCAGGGAAACTCACACGGATCGTCTCGCCTTCGAGTAAGCCCTTCAGCGGCTTTCCATCAAGCGTGGCCCCAGCATATTCGGAGGCAGATCCCAGGAGCTGAATGGCGGCCGTTTCGCCGGGCCGTCCGAGCAGCTTCAACACGGCAGGCTTGCCGGCGACATCTCGTACCACGGCGTAATCGCAACCGGATACCCCGAGCTCGTTGACCGGTTTGGTGGTCGCCATCAGCAGACAGGCGCGAAACGGGAGCACTTCGACATCAACCTCGGCGCCTGCGGCAAAGCGGCCCACCAGCCTCTCCGAGGGGTGGAACTGGCGCAGTTCGACATCGCCACGCCCGGCCAGACCGATGCTTTCGTCCAGCCGGATTAAGCAGCAATCTCATCTCTTCCACCCAGGCCTGGGATTAAAACCCAACTTTCCAGGCGACCGGGGACCGCGGACTGTTGAAACTCACCAACAAAAGGCTCCCATTCTGTTCCTGCCGAACCGCAACTGGGCTTCCGCCCGCGGAGGCCGATGGCTTCGCATGGGGCGAAATGCCCGGCGGGAGGTAAAGGAAAAGCGTATAGTCCGAGTCGGGCACGGTATCCGAAAGCCCTTGCAGCGCGCGACTCGAGGCGTCCCACGAGAGCTCCCGGATGGAAAACGCGCCCGTGATATGCCGCGATGTGCCGACGAGTTGGGGGCGGTTCAGGCATGGATGCAATAGCAAGACCCGCGTGTTGTGCCCTTCGATCTCGACCGATATCCGGTCGGATACCACCCCGAGCAGTTTTTGATTCCAGAAATCGAATGCGACGACGTTTTCGCCCGGGTCCAGTC
>Ga0181520_10003317_pt1 | contig 28448 bp, 21 predicted proteins | sample PEATcosm2014_Bin_29_FD_132451 | JGI IMG/M metagenome (GOLD analysis project Ga0181520, IMG submission 132451) | Peatland microbial communities from MTU Mesocosm Facility, Houghton, MI, USA - PEATcosm2014_Bin02_30_metaG | ecosystem: Environmental > Terrestrial > Soil > Wetlands > Peat | place...
CAATCCATGCTAAACCCTGTCCCAAAGCCTTTATTTGCAATAGCTGCCTACCTGCACATCGGGCGTTTTGCACAGTAGTGAACCAACTCTGCGCCTCCGGCGCGGGCGACGAGCCGCTGCTTCGCGTAAGCGCGGACGACGGGCTGCTGCTTCGCGTAAGCGCGGACGATGGCTGCTGCTTCGCGTAGGCGCGGACGACGGGCCACTGCTTTGCGTAGGCGCGGACGACGGACTGCTGCCGGCATGGAGCGCTTCTACACAAACCCCTTTGAGGGACCACCAACATATATTTACTGCGGCTTTGCCGGAGGCAAGGGCTGCGGCTCTGTCCGGCTTTCGCGGGGCAAGGCTCCGACTTCGATGGCTTCTCCGAGGGCCAGCGGCAGCTCCTGCTGTTGCGATTTGTACGACTCGTAGGCTCGCACGATGCGCTGCACGAGCACGTGGCGGACGACGTCGCAATCCTCGAAGTGGCAGAAGTGGATGCCCTCGACGCCGTTGAGAATGTTGATGGCATCCAGCAGGCCCGACTTGCGCGGGTTGGGCAGGTCGATCTGCGTGATGTCGCCGGTGATGACCGCCTTGGAGTTGTTGCCCATGCGGGTGAGGAACATCTTCATCTGCTCGATGGTGGTATTCTGCGCCTCGTCCATGATGATGAAGGCGTCGTTGAGGGTGCGGCCGCGCATGAAGGCCAGCGGGGCGACCTCGATGACGTTCTTCTCGAGCATCTTGTCGACTTTTTCCGGGTCGAGCAGGTCGTAGAGGGCGTCGTAAAGTGGGCGCAGGTAGGGGTCTACCTTGTCCTGGAGGGTGCCGGGCAGGAAGCCGAGGCGCTCGCCGGCCTCGACCGCGGGGCGCACCAGCACGATGCGGCTGACCTTTTTGGCGTTCAATGCGGCCACGGCCATGGCGACGGCCAGGTAGGTTTTGCCGGTGCCGGCCGGGCCAACGCCGAATACCATGTCGTTCTGCTCGATGGCCTCGACGTATTTCCTCTGATTAATGGAGCGCGGCTGGACGGTGCGCTTGACGCCCGCCGAGCGCTGCTTGCCCGAGTCGGCCAGTGACTTCAGCGTTGTCGCGGGGTCGGCGACCACCAGGCGCAACAGGCCGTTGAGTTCGCCGTTGTGGGGGTTGACGCCCTGACGGCGCAGAGCCTCGAAGTCCGCGAAGATCTGCCGGACGCGGGCAACAGCGGCTTCGGGGCCCTCCACGTGCACGGCGTCGGAGCGCAGATCGATGCGCACGCCGAGCGAGTCTTCCATAAGTCTGAGGTTTTCATCGCGAGTCCCGAAGAGGGGCTCCATGTTGGGTGTGATCTCCAAAGCGATCTTCAATGGGTTCGATGGCCTCCAAGAGGATGTGCGGTTGACGAAAGAGTGATGGACACGGCGCGGCTGGCGGGCCGCGGGCAAGCGGCTGGTTGAGAATGAGATGGGCAGACGCGGCGCAGGACCGAGCCGAAGCTCTGGGCTGTGGAACGAAACCGCGGGTTGGATAAGGCTACCAAATCCGGTATCAGTTTTCGTTATCTGGGCTTGAGAGTAGCGCCAGCGGAGCCAGGAGTCAATGCCTGTCCGGTAAAGATCGATGAAAACAGTTACTTCGCGGATACCAGGTCAGCGGGCGGGCTAGGCAACTGGTCAGCGGCACTACTTCGGGTCTATCCTATTTGCGATATCAAATCATGAGGCCAGGGGGTGTTAGTGTTTGAAATTCAGAGCGTAAAAGGTTCTTCGGGCTACCAGTTGATTCTGCCGCTTGCCCTGGTCCTGGCCGGGTGCGGCGGCAGCGGTTCATCCTCCTCCACGCCAACTCCCATTCCGACCTCCGGCACGCCCGATGCGCGGGCCGATGTGGTGCTGGGGGAGATGACGCAGGCCGAAAAGCTGGCAATGGTGCAGGGCGGAGTAACAACCGACCAGGAATGGGGGTACACGATTCCGCTCGGCGGGGCGGGATGGGTGCCGGGAATCCAGCATCTGAGTATTCCCGCTCTGTATTTGGCCGACGGCAGTGTGGGCGTGGGCAATGCAGTGGGACCGGCTACTGCGCTGCCCTCCTCGATCGCCAGCGCGGCCAGCTGGGACACCACTGAAGCCGCCAAGTACGGCACCGTCATCGGCACCGAGTTGGCCGACTACGGAATCAACGTCAATCTCGGCGGCAACATCAATCTCATTGGCCGCGAGCCGCGCGACGGCCGCACCTTTGAGACCAAGGGCGAAGACCCCATCCTGGCCGGCAAGATTACCGCCGCGCACATCAACGCCATCCAGGCGCAACATATCATTGGCGGAATCAAGCACTTTGCCTTTAACGATCAGGAGTCGGGGCGCACCACGGCCAACGCCATTATTGACGAGCGGGGCGGACGCGAGAGCGATCTGCTGGCCTTCGAGATCGGGGTCAAGGACTCTAATGTTCAGTCGGTGATGTGCTCCTACAACCTGACCAACGGCCAGTACGACTGCGAGAACAGCCATCTGCTCAACGATGTGCTCAAGACGGGCTGGAATTTTCCGGGCTTCGTGATGTCCGACTGGTGGGCGACGCAGAGTACGGTCAACGCAGCCAACAATGGCCTGGATCAGGAGCAGCCGAATCAGCAATATTTCTCCACATTAGGCGACGCTGTGACCAGCGGCCAGGTGCCTCAGTCGCGGCTGGATAACATGGCGCACCGCATTCTGCGCGCTATGTTTGCGGTGGGAATCTTCGACTATCCGCAGACGATACAGGCGATTCCAGCCGCGGCCGATGCCGCGGTGGCACAGGAGATCGAGGAACAGGGAGCGGTTCTACTGAAAAACTCCGGCAGCCAACTGCCGTTGAATGGTTCCGAGCTGCAATCGGTCGCCGTCATCGGCTCCCATGCGAACTCTTACGTGCTCTCCGGAGGCGGCTCGGCCCAAGTGCAGCCCATTGGCGGCGCGCTGACTGGCCCACAGCCAAACCCGCCCGGCTGGTCGACGGTGATCTGGGATCTGTCCTCGCCACAGCAGGCGATTCAGGCCAAAGCGCCCAAAGCGAATGTGCAGTTCGCCGATGGCTCCGACGCCGCGGCTGCGGCCACGCTGGCAGCTTCGTCGCAAGTTGCGATTGTCTTCGTGAGCCAGTGGGCCAGCGAGGGGATGGATGAGCCGAGCCTCAGCCTGACCGACCTGACCAGCACAACCCCCATCGACCAGGATGCGCTGGTGGAGGCAGTGGCGGCGGCCAATCCGCACACCATTGTCGTGATCGAGAGCGGCGGCCCCATCCTGATGCCCTGGCTGAGCCAGGCAAGCGCGGTGCTGGAAGCCTGGTTTCCCGGTCAGAGCGGCGGGCCGGCGATTGCCGACTTGCTCTTTGGCGTAACCAATCCCTCCGGCAAGCTCCCCATCACATTCCCGGCCAGCGAGGCGCAACTGCCGCGGCCGGTGATTCCTCAGCCCCCGGACGGCGTAACGCCGTTTGCCGTGAACTACACGGAGAGCTACAACGTGGGCTACAAATGGTACGACGTGAACGGCTTCACGCCGCTGTTTTACTTCGGCTACGGCCTCTCCTACACCACGTTCTCCATCACGAACGCGGCCATCGTGAACAATCTTACTTCTACCACCAATCCGAACTTCCAGGTGACTTTCAATCTGGCCAACACCGGCGCGGTGGCGGGAGCGGAGGTGGCGCAGGTTTATTTGGGAATGCCGGCCAACCTCAATGAGCCGCCCAAACGGCTGGTGGGATGGCAGAAGGTTCTGATGCAACCGGGAGGCTCGCAGTTTGTCACCATCGAGGTGGATCAGAACGATTCGTCGCATCCTATGTCCTACTGGAATACCGGCACCAGCAGTTGGACTGTGGCGCCGGGAACCTACACCGTCTACCTGGGGAACTCCGAGGCCGCTGCCAGCCTGACTACGGTGGGCACGATCACGACGCAGTGAGAGCTGGAGGCGCAAGGCTTGTGCGCGCATTGACCCAGCGCCCGATTTCCCGTAGACTAAGTAATTGCGAGGGATGCGGCTTAAGTTGCATTCTGTGACCGCATTATCCCTGAGGTTTAAGGATCATCCATGGCCAATCATGTATCGTCGCTGAAGCGCGCCCGCCAGACCGAAACCCGCACCGCGGTGAACCGCGCCAACCGCAGCCGCGTGCGCACCAGTCTGCGCGATCTGCGCGAAGCGCTCGTCCAGGGCGACGTGACAGCCGCCCAGGCGCAGTACCGCTCCACCGTCTCCACGCTCGACAAGAGCGTGCAGAAGGGCATTTTGCACGACAACACCGTCTCCCGCTACAAGAGCCGCCTGAATGCGCGGCTGAAGGCACTGGTTCTGGCCAAGGCGTAGCGCAGAATTCATCGAATCCGCGACAGACGGCAGCAGCCGGGACAATCTCCCGGCTGTTGCTGTTTTTGCGCGCGATGAAGAGCGGTCCGCGGACGGGAACCATTTGCGGCCTCCCGGTGTCAAAAAGGACAGGGGGTAAGGAAATGTTGCAGCCAGCGACAACGGCTCACCCGGCCGATGCGGAAGTTGTAGCTTCACTCGCCAAGTTATGGCCGCACAGAGAGCACGAGTCGAACGCAGTCAAGAATCTGTTTTGCTCTGTTGGCATGCACAGGTGGCGGTCGCTGGATTTGAGTGAATTGCACCCGGAGAAAGAAGTGCGGTTTTGCTTTTGGTGCTCAAAGATCAAGGTCGATGGGGTCATCTATGATCCTTGAGCCGCAGCCGCGTGCCCGGCCTGCCCCCGGATGCGATGATAAGAACAGTACTCCCGCTCTCACTCCCGCGTGCGGCGCGAATACCAGGGGAAACGCCATGCGTCGTGTCGCGCTGATTTACAATCCGGCCTCCGGCCAGCACTCGCACGGCCACCGCGCGGCCATCGACAAAGCGCTCGCCGTCCTGCGCGAAGCGGGCGTAGAAGCCGAAGCGCTGGAAACCCTCGCGGCCGGCCGCGCCGGAATTTTGGCCGAGGAGGCCGTGCGCCGCGGTTGCGACACAATTATTGCCTGCGGCGGCGATGGCACCGTCCATGAAGTCTTACAGAACCTGGCCGGAACCCAGGTGGCGTTGGGCGTGGTGCCGCTGGGCACCGCCAACGCACTGGCCGCGAACCTGGGTCTGCAAACCTCTCCCGCCAAGGCGGTCCGCAAGCTGCTCACTGCACTCCCGGAGCGCTTCCCTGTGGGCCAAATCTTTTATCAGGACGCGGCCGGAGAAACCTGCTCGCGCTACTTCACCGTAGCCGCCGGAGTGGGCACGGACGCACACTTTTTCTCCCGGCTAGACCCCGCCCTCAAGCGCCGCTTCGGTTACATCCTCTACGTTATCGAGGCCTTCCGCGTCTGGGCTACGCACTCTTTCCCTCTTTTTGAAGCGGCCTTTATCGAAGGCGCGAGCGCCCAGCCGCGCGTGGAAGAAATCTCTGAGCTTCTGGTGGTGCGCATTCGCAACTTCGGCGGCGCCATCAACAACTTCATCCCCGGCGCAACCCTGCACAACCAACTCCTGCGCCTGGTGGTGTTCAAGACGCGCAGCCGCCTGCGCTATTTCTGTTTCCTGATCTCCGCCCTCTTTGGCCGTACCCGGTCGACGCGCCTGATTGAAATTCTGGATGCCGTTTCGGTTGAGTGCCGTCCCTGCAACGGATCTTCGGCGCGCATCTACGCTGAGGCCGATGGAGAGCTTCTGGGGCATCTGCCGGTCCGCATCGAGATTGTGCCCGATGCCATCACGCTTTTAATTCCACCCAGCGCCAAGCCCTGAATTCGCGCGCGATCCAGCCCCATGCGCGAAGGCAGATTCGTTTTTCATTGACTATTTGGCGGCGCGGTGAATGATACAATTGCCCCACCCAGGCTCCTATGCTGGAAGATTCCACACAATATGAAACCGTCCTGGAGGTCGTCATTCCCGGCCTTGCCCACCAGTTTGTTCCGGTGACGCAATCGCCGTTCCTGATCGGCCGCGGCAGCGAGACCGGCAACCATTTGCAGCTTGAGGACCGCCGCATCTCGCGCCGCTGCGCCGCCATCGTGGCCGGAGAAGCCGGCTACCGGCTGGAAGACCGGGGTCATCGCCAGGGGATTTTTGTCAATGGCGAAAAGGTGGAAGGCAAGACGCTCGAGGACGGCGACGTGATTCAGTTCGGCATCGAAGATGGTTGCGAGATCATCTTCCATTCCACCTCCGCTCCGCCTCCGCTGGAGGCAATGCTGACGCGGATCGGCAGCATTCACGGCCTTGCGGAAGCGCTGCCGACGGCGGGCTTGAGCGGGGGCTTGAGCAAGCTGAATCTGCTGCTGGAAGCCACTTCGCTGCTGCATTCGCAACTCCCCCTGGAGGCAGTGCTGGGCGCGATGCTCGATCACACCATCGCCATCACCCACGCCGATCGCGGCCTGCTGATTGAGCCCAGCTCCTCCGACTCGCTGTCCTCGGGGAACTTCAAGGTGCGGCTGGCGCGCGGCAGAGGCGGCGAAACCCTGCCGCCGGAGAGCATTGCTCCCAGCCAGACTGCGTTGCGCCAGGCCATCGACCGACAATCTTCCGTCATCACCGAGGATATGAGTCTGGCCGATCTGGACCTGAAGAGCGCGCAGAGCATTCTGGGGCAACAACTTCGCTCTGTCGTCGCCATTCCGCTGTACGCGATGCCTCGCGCCAATTCCGCGGAGTCCATTGTGCTCAAACGGGGCGAGCTTCTGGGCGCCGTTTACCTCGACTCCAAGCGCCCGGCGGCATTTTCCGACCTCGACCGGCAGATTCTGGACGCGCTGGGAGTGGAAGCCGCCAGCATTCTGGACAACGCGCGTCTGGTGGAACGGGAGCGAGAGCGACAACGCCTGGAGCAGGAACTCTCCATCGCCCGCCAGATCCAGCAGGCTCTCCTTCCCCAGGGCTTGCACGACTTCCCTCATCTGGCCGTGACCGGAACGCACTTGCCCTGCCACGCCGTCGGCGGCGACTACTACGATGTCTTTCCCACCGGCCCGGAACGCACCGCGTTTTTGATCGCCGACGTTTCCGGCAAGGGCCTGGGCGCGGCACTTCTGACCACCATGCTGCAAGGCGCGCTCTCCGCCATGACCCTAGGCACCGATCCTGTCCGGGTCTTCAACCACATCAACCGATTCCTATGCGAACACTCCGAAGTGGGCCGGTACGCAACTATATTCTTCGCCATCCTCGGCAGCGACGGCACACTGGAATTCATTCGTGCCGGGCATCCGTCGCCGCTGCTGCTGCGGCGCGGAGAAGTCAGCGACCTGTATACGGAAGGCTCGTTCCCGGTCGGCCTGGTTGCGCAGGCCGAATTCACCGCTGAAACCCTGAAGCTGGAGGACGGGGATACGCTGGTCCTTTTCAGCGATGGCATCACCGAGGCCGAAGGCCCAGACCGGGAACTCTTCGGCTTTCCCCGGCTTTACGAGGTTTTGGCCGGCCGGCAGGAGGCATCGCTCGAGTCTCTCAAGAAGATCATTCTTGTTGCGGTCAACGCATTTTCTCACGGCGAATACCAGTCGGATGACATGACCTTGCTTCTTGTGCGTTATCGCGCGTCTGCTCATGAAGATTCCGCGACAGTGTGAGTACAGCAGTTCCTATACCAGACGACGCTGTGCTAGAGTGGTACGCATTGAATTATGAGTACACCAAAGACCATTGGGCGGTACGAGATCCTCGATGAGCTTGGCCACGGCGCCATGGGCAGCGTCTTCCGCGCGCACGATCCTGCCATGGGCCGCGTTGTCGCGCTGAAGACCATTCTGACTGTGGCGCTGGCCAGCGAGCAGGGTGGCGAGTACCGCCAGCGCTTCTACCGCGAGGCGCACGCCGCCGGCGCTCTGGCTCATCCCGGAATTGTGCCGGTCTTCGACGTCGGCGAACACGAGGGCGTGCCGTTCCTGGTGATGGAGTTCGTCAAGGGGCAGAACCTCGAATTTGCCATGAAGAATGGCGAGCGGTTCTCGCTGGAGCGGGTCTGCGAGATCGGGGAGCAGATCGCCGAAGCCCTGGGATACGCCCACCACAATGGCGTGATTCACCGCGACATCAAGCCGGCGAATATTCTGCTCACCTCGGTCGAGGCTTATGGGAGCGAACGGCCGAAGATCACGGATTTTGGCGTCGCCAAGCTCATCGGCGGAGGGATTACCACCACCGGCCAGCTTCTGGGAACCCCGGCATTCATGGCGCCGGAGCAGTTCACCGGCGCGCCCATCGACGGCCGCGCCGACCTGTTCTCGCTGGGCATCATCCTTTATTGGATGGCAACCGGCGAGCAGCCCTTCCCCGGCGAAACAATGACCGCGGTCTCCTACAAGATTGTCCACACGGAACCGGTTCCGCCCGCAAAACTGAATCCCGCCATTCCTGCCAAGCTGGAGAGCGTGATTCTCAAATGCCTGGCCAAAAGCCCCGCGAACCGCTATCAAACCGGCGAGGAGCTTGCGCAGGACCTGGCGCTGCTGTGCGCCGATTCCAAGGCTTTGAGCTTGCAGTCGACTGCGCCGCTGGCCACAGGTACGGGAAAAGCATCGGAGGAGACCTTCGATCTGAATCCCGGCCAGCCGTCGAAACCACTTCCGATGACCGAGATCACGGCAATGGAAATGCCGCCTCGGCCGGCAGGAAAGCATGGGGCGCTGCTGGTTGCGGCGGCCGTTCTTCTCGCTGCAGCGGCCGCGGGGGGCGGATATCTGCTGCTGCATCACAAGCAGCCTGCCGCGCAACCGGCGAACCCGGCGGCAACGGCTTCCGCGCAGCAAGCGATGTCGCCGCTCCTGGCATCCGCGGTCGAGCCGGAGCCGGCTCCCCCGGAGACACCGGCTGCCTCACCCGCGCCGCGCGCCCAAACTTCCTCCGTGGCCTTCGATCCAAAGGCTCTTGATCCTAAGCAGAACACCCGCTTGAAGCTGGAATTGGATCACTTTCCGGCTGGCCTGGCCTTCACCATCGCAATGAATGGGAAGACCTATTTCAAAGGCTCCGCGGGCAACAAGGCGGAGTATGAAAACCTGTTTGTTCCGCCGGGAGTGCATGAATTCCGAGTCACGGTCCGCAGCGGCAGCGTGCAAAAAGCCTCGAATATTGTGAGCGCAGAGTTTCTGGCAAACAAGCGCATGGTCATGAAGGTTGAGCTACGGCCGCCGGCCAACGGCTCGTCAGGAACTTCGCCTGCACTCGATCCCGCCGCGCAGATCGTTGCTTCCCTCAAGGCGGAGGGCTTTTTCCGGTAACTAAGCTTTTTAGTACTACAGTTGTAGATCGTGATAATCTGAAACTGCTCTGGACTTTGGTTCTCCGTTCTTTGCCATGGAGAAGCGATTATGGGGTTGGAAGCGAGAGTTGCAGCGGGCACATGGCCTGATCGCGGATTTGTTTGCGCGCTCAGAGCCTCGCGCGCGAAGTTTGGCCTATTTACAAGGATTGTTGAGCGGTTGCGAGCGCAAAAACGGCTGGCAGTTGGCTGAGTGGATGGAGGAAGCAGCTCCTTATCGCGTGCAGCATCTGTTGGACCGTGCGCGTTGGGATGCAAATGCTGCGCGGGATCAGCTTCGCGATTACGTGCTGGAAGAGTTGAGCGGCCCGGATGCTGTCCTGATCGTCGATGAGACGGGTTTTCTGAAGAAGGGCCTTCACTCGGCGGGTGTCAAGCGCCAGTACACCGGCACGGCCGGACGCATCGAGAACAGCCAGGTCGGCGTGTTTCTCTGCTATGGCAGCGACAAAGGCGCGGCGCTGGTGGACCGCGAACTTTACATTCCGCGGGAGTGGGCTGCGGATCGCGAGCGTCGCCGCGCGGCTGGAATTCCGGACACCGTCGAGTTTGCCACCAAACCAGAGCTGGCGCGGCGCATGATTGGGTGCGCACTGGATGCTGGTGCGACAGCAGCTTGGGTTGCAGCCGACGAGGTGTATGGCCATGACAGCAAGCTGCGCCGATTTCTGGAAAGTCGGCAAATGGCCTACGTGCTGGCCGTGGCCTCTGACCAGCGCCTGTGGCAATCGGATTTTATGCGGCATCGCGTAGATGAGATTGCGCGGAGTTTGCCCCCCTCGCGATGGACGCGTCTTTCCGCCGGTTTCGGCAGCAAGGGCGAACGGCTCTATGACTGGGCATTGATGGAGTTATCGAGGCAGGATGGTTGGACGCGGGCGCTTCTGGTGCGGCGCGGCATCGAAGAGAAGCCCGAGTGCGCTTACTATCTCTGTTATGCCCCGGACGGGAAGGACACGATTGAAGCATTTGTCCGCGTGGCTGGCCAACGCTGGAAGATCGAACAGTGCTTTGAGACCGCGAAAGGCGAATGCGGACTGGATCACTACGAGGTGCGCCACTGGCAGGGCTGGTATCGGCATATCACGCTGTCTATGCTGGCCCATGCGGTGTTATCCGTGTTGCGAGCACGTGGAGAAAAAAACTCCCGATGTGCAAGTGCGGCTCAGCGTACCCGAACTGCGCCACCTGCTCACCGGAATGCTGTGGCGGGGATGGCACGGACTTGAACATCTGCTGCATTGGTCCCGGTGGCGAAGACGACATCAATTCCAAGCCATGAGCTGCCACTATCGAAAGCGCGGATCACTGCTGCCAGCGTCCTATCTACAACTGTAGTATTAGAGCAAAACCACAATTCCCATGCCCATAACAGCCTCATCAATGGTGTTTATTTCTTAAGGAAATCAACACTTTAGAGTCATAGCCTTGGGTACACCTATTGTGGTTTTGCTATAACCGCGCGCAGTCTCAGAACCCAGCCGGTTATTGGATATATATTCTGAAGGCAAGGTGAGTCAACACCTTGCCTCCGCCCTGGAAGGGAAAGCCGATTATTCTTTCTGCTCAGGTGGGACCGGTATGATCCTCGACGTGGAGCTGAAACGCCGGTAGTCCCGGAAGACAATGTTGTTCAGAACCGCCTCATGCTTGCCCTGTAGAATGCTGAGCTCGGCGCTAACCGGCACCAAATAGTCGTGCGTGGCGATCACCACATTGTCGTAGTCCACCGCCATGGAAGAGGCGTGAGTGAGGAAAGTCGCCGGGATATCGTCGGCGATCAGGGTGACGCGGCGAATGCCGCGGGTGGCGGTGTCGATGAAGACCAGACCATGGAAGCCGACCGTGATCTGCCGGTTGCTCATGTCCACGATGCTGAAGGAAGAATCGGCCTTGGCGACTTTGTACTCGAAGACCTGCACCGTGCCAGAGCCCAGCACATCCGTTTCCTTCCAGTGGAACTGGGTCTTGGAGGCATTGAGAAAGACGTTCCTGAGGATGCCGCCAAATTCACCGGTGGAAAAAGTTCCCGGCATGGCATCACGGTCCACGTTGCTGGTGCTTCCATTCACTTCCAGAGTCGTGCGGGTTTCAGCCTTGTTCACATACCGGAGCATTTCGGTGATGCTGTCGCGCAGCCTCCATCTTCCCGAAGCGGTTGGGTCGACGGAGCGGTTGGTGATCTGGATGCAGATGAAATTGGGCAGGGAATCCGTATAGTTGACGGCGCGTACAGTGGCGTCGGCAAGGATGGAGTCGATCTCCTGCTGCGAGGGCGGGGGAACGGGATCAGTTGGGACGGTAATGGTCAGCAGGCCGGCTTTATAAGGATCGATTGCCGTCGCTTTCAGATTTTCTTCCGTTACCGGAACACCGGAATTTGCGGCGGCATTGGCATTGCTGCCGGGCACCGAAAACGAGATTGTTTGCGAGGCCGATTTTCCGCCCTGTGTCAGGATGGCCTTCACCTGATAGAAACCCATAGGGAGGTTACCGGCGCCGAGCGTGGCCAAATAGGGAACGGCCTCGCCCTTGGCGTCTTTCCGCATAGGCAGCGTGACGCTGTGGCCTGGCTTGCCGTTGAGGGTGATCTCCATTTGCAGCGTGGGCGCCTCGGAAGCGTGCGGGTCGGGATGCAGCATCATGAAGAGGGAGAGGGGCTTACCGTCCTGCAGGGCGAGGCTGGAGAGATTGGCCGTCACCCGGGCGTTTTCGAAGTGCAGCGGATCCAAGGGGTCGGTATCATCGTGGATGGAATCCAACTTGCGAACCAGGATCACTTCGTTCAGCGAAGGAGCGGGAGGATCAGGAGGAATCTCGAAGTTGATTCGTTGCGCGCTGTTCTTCTCGCTGTTCATGTCGCCGACCGCGACCAGCAGTGTGTACTTGCCGGGGAGGGCAAAGAAGTGGCGCTGCATGGAAATAACCCCGAATCTGTCCTTGCTGTCCTTTTCCACCGTGCCTTGCTGGCTGATTTCCTCGCCAAAGTGCTCGATGACGGCGCCAGTGCTGTCCTTGATCTCAGCTACGATGGCCACGTGCGCGGTGGTGAGGTTGCTGCGGGTGTCTTCCCTGATCGCCAGTTCGGAAAGCGGCACCTCGACCGCCAGCGCGTTGGCGTTGCCATTGGGCGTGGCGCCGAAGCGCAGGATGGAGGCATGGTAGCTGAATTCGTCGGGTAGTTGCGCCTGCGCGAAGAGCTTCAGGAGCGGAACTTCAAAGGGGCGGATGCCGGCTTCGGCGCCGGGAGGCAGCGCGAAATAGCCGGAACGGGTGTGGATTTGAATGCCCGGACGCGTCGTTTTGATGGCGATGGCACGGAATGAGCCGTCGTATTCCTTGATGGGCGGAACGTAGTTGGCCAGATAGTACGTCGTCATCTCTTCCAACATCTGTTGCAGGGGCTTCTTCAAGCTTTCCTGGGCATCGATGTAGAGGCCGTCCGTATCACGAGACAAATCCGCGATGGGGTTCTTGGCAGTCGAAGTCGAGTTGTAACCTTCCGTAGAACTGTCAATGGCGCCCTCATCGCGTACGGGCGGCGGCCCGGTAGGATGGTTCGCCATGGTGTTGGCGGGGCCGGCACTTATGGTCGACGTATTCGGATTGAAGTGCGTTACCCCAAGAATCTGAGCGTTCGCGGACTGGTACCCCTGGGAATTGAGGGTATCCATGTCGAAGGTATACACGCTGACGCCGGCGCGGGTCGCCGCTCCCGCGATGGAGTGAATCATCTCCCTGGCGGCCGAATCCATCACCCCGTTGTGGGTGAAATAGATCAGCGTCTTTCGCTGGGAGAGCCGCTGCTGGGAACGGACCAGCGCCATCAGGCCGGCGAGATTGAGGCGGGCGTGCTGATCCTGGATGATGTGCCGCGTATCTTCGAGCGCTGCCAGCAGGGTCTGATCGAGGGCTCTGTCTTTGAGGTCCAGATGTCTTCCGGAGGCATCGGCGCCTGTCTGCGCCACCGCGATCAGATCCTTCTCGGCTTGCTCGATTGCCGTGGTTCTGCCGGTTTCCGCTTTCTCAGTTTCCGCGATGATGGCCTGCCCGACGTCCTTCCGATCCGCCGTGAATCCCTGAAGCAAGCGCATACGCTGACCGAAATCCAGCACCGCGAAGCTATACCCCTTGTCGGGGAACAACTGGAGTACTTTTGTGGCGGCATTCTGCGCGCTCTTGGCCATCCCACCATCGAAATGATCGAAGACCATCGTTACGACATGGTCCATGCTCGCATCGTTCTCGACCAGATGAAAGCCGGAAAGCTTGACCGGAGTATCGTTGTCGGTGACGGTGATCTCCTCGGGCTTGAGATCGAGGATGGGCTTGTGCTTTTTATTATGCACCGTCAGTTCCAGAGGAACCTCGTCGACTGTGGCGCTCAGGGTGGTCACCTGTGAGCCGGTTACGGCTGCGGGCGCGGCTCCCACAACTGCTTGACTGTGCGCGACGCAAGCAAATGTGGCTGCCAGCAGCAGCGAATACCAGCAGGGTGCGGGTTTCATTCTCATCCCAAGCGAGAAACTACGCAACTCTAGGTGGTTCATGTCGTTAACCTCTCCATGATTCGCGGCCGCAAACTGTTAGGGATAAAAACGGTTTGAAAGCCAATTTCATCAAACACAGGACTCCCACGAGCGGCCCTGTCTGCCGCAAACATTTAATATACTACTCGCATAGGCGCGATTCAAGCCTGGTGTAGACATTTCGGCGCGCCTGTCTGCCAAGCCATGCTCATTGCTTCGATCACTCTCCAATAGTGGACATCCCGGATCGTTAAACTCATTATAAATGCTCCCCTTGCAATAAATGATCCCCTTGCAACTGGCATGGCGAATCAAGTCCTGAATCTTCCGTTGAATCTTATTCCTCAGGGCGGTGGGTTCTTGTTGTTGGTTGAGAGGGGCCGGCTTGCGGCGGCGCAGCCCTGAGCAAGCTGGCCCGCCTCAGATGGTCTGCGAAAAGAGGAGCAGACGCTCTCTCTGCAAAATGCCGGCAAGCGCTTTGGGCCGCTAGTCTTGTTTCTGGAGGCCAATTGGCTGATCCGATGCAAGGAAAGGACCGCGTTCGAGCGGCGAAGCAGGGAGTTTTACGCGGCGTGTCGATCATGAATCACGGACTGCCCAACGGCCAGGGATGGATTGGCGCGGCGCACCGGTTCTACGACTGGACGCTGGGCTGCATCTCCGTTACCGGCGAGGAGATCGACGAGATCTTCAAGCTGGTTCCGGTGTGCACGCCGGTGGAGATTCGGCCGTAGACAGGCTATCGCTTCACATCCCCGCAAACGGCAATGTATTTCCAGCGTTGCACCGCATTTTTTCCTCTCAATTGTGCGGCTTCAGGCGGCGACTCACCGTCCGTTAGTCAGACTTGCTGTTCGCCCTAGTAACGGAAGCGGTATGATCCGGAGAGAGAAACGCGCGCCAACCGGGCGCGCCGGCAGACGAACGCCTGTTCACGAAAGAGGTTGCAGTATGAAATTCGTTGGTTTTGCGGGAAGGATGGCTCTGACTGCGGCAGCAGCTCTGATTTTGCTGCCAGCGGCGGGGATGTTCGGTCAGTCAGGCTTTTTCCAGAGTCAAGGGCCGAAGGGACCGTGGGCGAACAAGAGTCTGTCGCCGGACGAGCGGGCCGAACTGGCGATTGCGCAGATGACGCTGGACGAGAAGATTCAGCTTCTGCACGGGATGGGCTGGCAGACGATCATGGTGCAGCCGGAATCGGGGCCGGCGACGCGCGCCATTACGACGCTTGGATTCATTCCTGGAGTGCCGCGGCTGGGGATTCCCGATCTGCAGATGTCGGATTGCGTTGAGGGCATCTCGGGTGCGGGAACGAAGGGCCGGTATGCGACGGCGCTGCCCTCGGGCGAAGCGATGGCGGCGGCGTGGGACCCTGTGCTGTCGTATGAGATCGGGACGATGATCGGCCACGAGATGCGGTCGCTTGGCTTCAATATGTCGCTGGGTTCGGGAATCAACATGATCCGCGAGCCGCGCGACGGACGGACATTCGAGTACAAGGGTGAGGATCCGCTGCTGGCCGGAACGCTGGCGGGGCAGGAGTTGAAGGCGGAGAAGGCGCTGCACCTGATCACAGACGTAAAGCATTTTGTGGTGAACGACCAGGACATGGGGCGGACAACCGTGAACTCGGTGATCGGCAAGCGTGCCCTGCGGGAGAGCGATCTGCTGGCGTTTCAGATCGCACTGAAGAATTCCGGCGCCGGCGCGGTGATGTGCTCGTATAACCGAATCAACGGCACGTACGCCTGCGAGAACCCTTACACGTTGACCGATGTGCTGAAGAAGGAGCTGGGATTCAAAGGGTTTGTGATCTCGGATTGGGGCGCGACCCAGAGCACGGTGAAGGCGGCGATGGCGGGCCTTGACGTGGAGATGCCCGGCAACGACTCATTCGGCGAACCGCTCAAGAAGGCCGTGGAGAGCGGGGATGTGCCGATGGAGAGGCTGAACGACATGGTGCACCGGATTCTGCGGACGGAGTTGGATTCGGGAATCGTGGACGATCCGCCGCAGCCTGAATCGCCGAATGTGATGCGTGGATTTGAAGTGGCGCAGAAGGTCGAGGAGAGAGGCGCGGTTCTGTTGAAGAACGACCACGGGCAATTGCCGTTGCACACGGCTGCAATCAAGTCGATTGCCGTGATCGGAGGTCATGCGGACGCAGGTGTGATGTCGGGAGGAGGTTCTTCACAGGTCTCTCCGGCGGGTGGAAATCCAGTTCCTCCTCCGCCCGAGTTGTTGATGAATCCGCTGGCAGCGATCTGGCTGACTGAGGTGTATCAACGCTCGGTTCCGCTCAAAGGCATCGAGGACAAGGCTCGGGGCGCGGAGGTGAAGTTCGATCCAGGGACAGACCCGGCCGCAGCCGCGGCGCTGGCCAGCAAGTCCCAAGTGGCGATTGTCTTCGCGGTGCAGCACGAGTCGGAAGGGCTTGACCTGAAAAACCTGTCGCTGCCCGGCAATCAGGACGCGCTGATTGAAGCGGTTGCAGCAGCCAACCCACATACGATAGTGGTTCTGGAGACCGGCGGCGCCGTGCTGATGCCGTGGATCGACAAGGTGAGCGCGGTCGTAGAGGCGTGGTATCCGGGAATTCGCGGCTCTGAAGCGATTGCGAATATTCTCTTCGGCGATGTGAATCCGTCGGGCAAGCTGGCGCTGACCTTCCCCAAGAGCGAGGCGGATATTCCGCACCCGGTGCACAACGATCCGCCCAAGCCGGACGCAACGCACCCCATGCCCAAGCTGCCCGGATTCCCCGGCTTTGTTGCCATGCTGATGGTGAACGGCCCTTTCTTCGATGCCGTGTACGACGAAGGCCTGAAGGTGGGCTACAAATGGTACGACGCCGAGAACAAGACGCCCCTGTTCCCGTTCGGCTACGGACTCTCCTACACGACATATGCCTATTCCGGTTTGCAGGCGAAAGCCGTCAATGGGCTTGAGGTGAGCTTCAAGGTCAAGAACACCGGGAAGCGCGCCGGCGAGGAGATTGCGCAGGTCTATCTCACCCTGCCCGCCTCCGCCCAGGAGCCGCCCCGGCGCCTGGTGGGTTGGAGCAAGGTTGCCCTGGCTGCCGGCGAAGAGAAGAACGTTACTGTCAAGGTCGAGCCGCTCTTCCTCTCCATTTACAACGAGGACAAGAGCGCCTGGGAGGTGGTTCCCGGCGAATATACGGTCTGGGCAGGCGGCTCTTCGCGCGACCTGCCGCTCAGTGCGCCGGTCAAGCTGGACGGCAAGTAGAACATTTGGGGAGTATCCACTCCTCAATGCGGCGGGGATCGCTTGCGGTCCCCGCTTTTTTTGCGGATGTATTGTTGCCACGCATCGTTCTGCGAAGATAGTAGTGAATGCTCTCCCTGCAAAATGCCGGCAAGCGGTTTGGGCCGCGAGTCCTGTTTCTGGAGGCCAACTGGCTGATCCGAAGCAAGGAAAGAACTGCGCTCGTGGGGGCCAACGGCACCGGCAAATCAACGATTATGAAGGTGCTGGCCGGGTTGGAGACGCTGGACTACGGCGGCTTGCAGCAAACGCGCGGCATGAGCATCGGCTACCTGCCGCAGGAGGGGTTGGCGCTGGCCGGGCGAACGGTCTTCGAGGAGTGCCTGACCGTCTTCGACGAGCTTAGAGATATAACCCGAGAGGTGGAGCGGCTGGGCGGGCAACTGGCTGTGCTGGACCACGAAGGCGCGGAGTACGAGGCAACGGCGGAGCGCTATTCGATGTTGCAGGAGCGATTTCATGCGTTGGACGGCTACGCGCTGGACGCGCAGGTGGGCGGCGTGCTGACTGGCTTGGGCTTTGGCAAGGAGGATTGGACGCGGCAGACCGATGAGTTCAGCGGCGGCTGGCAGATGCGCATCGCGCTGGCCAAGCTGCTGCTGGCCAAGCCTAACTTGCTGTTATTGGATGAGCCGACCAACCATTTGGATCTGGAGACGCGCAACTGGCTGGAAGACTATCTGAAGAGTTATCCCTTCGGCTATATTCTGATCTCCCACGACCGTTATTTTCTGGATGTGACGATCGATAGAACGGTGGAGATATGGAATAAAAGGCTGAATATCTACCAAGGAAATTACACAAAATACCTCAGCCAGAAAGACGAGCGGCGGACGCAGTTACAAGCAGCCTATAACAACCAGCGCCAGCAGATCGAGCACCTGGAGGCCTTCATCAACCGCTTCCGCGCGCAGGCCACGAAAGCCAAGCAGGTGCAGAGCCGCATTAAAGAATTGGAAAAGATCGAGCGCATCGAAATACCCGAAGAGGAATCGACGATTCACTTCTCGTTTCCCCAGCCGCCGCCTTCGGGGCGCATGGTTGCGGAGGCGGAGGAGTTATCGAAGAGTTATGGCGCGAAGTCAGTGCTGAACAATGTGCGCTTCAGAATCGAGCGCGGCGACCGGGTGGCGCTGGTGGGTGTCAACGGCGCGGGCAAGTCCACGCTGATTCGATTGCTGACCGGCGACGAAGCGCCGACCGGCGGCATGGTCAAGCTGGGCCACAACGTGGTGAGCGAGTACTTTGCGCAGGACCAGTACAAGGTGCTAGACGGGGAAGCGCGCATACTGGACGACCTCAGCCGTGCCGCGGTGAAGGTGCCGGAGTCTGCGCTGCGTTCGCTGCTGGGCTGCTTTCTCTTCAGCGGCGACGATGTCTTCAAGCCGCTGGGCGTGCTCAGTGGTGGCGAACGCAACCGCTATGCCCTGGCGCGGATTCTGGTTTCGCCGTCGAATTTTCTACTGCTCGACGAGCCGACCAACCACCTCGATATGCGCGCCAAAGACGTGTTGCTAGAAGCACTCGCGGCCTTCACGGGCACGGTGGTTTTTGTCTCCCATGACCGTGATTTCATTGACCGGCTGGCCACGCGCGTGCTGGAGGTGGAAGGCGGCAACGTGACCAGCCACGAGGGCAACTACGAAGACTACCTGCGCTGGAAGGGACTCGCAGCCGGCAGCCTTTCGGTTGAGAGCACGGCAACAGAAAAGCCGCCGGAGTCTGCCGCGAAGAACGGCAATGGGACTGGAGGTGAGGCCTACGCGGCGAAGGAGCGCCCACGCCGGCTGAATCCGATCAAGCAGAAGCAGATGGAGGAGCGCTGCGCGTTCCTGGAGGAGGAAGTCCCGCGCATTGAGGCCTCGATTGTGCACACCGAGGAGCAGTTGGGGGTTTATGTCTCTGCCGCCGAGACCGAGCGGCTGATTGCGCTGGCCGAGGAGTTGCGCGCGCAGTTAGCCGCCTTCACAGCCGAGTGGGAAGAGCTGATGATACTGCTGGAAGGGTAAGACACAGTCACATGATTCGCCTTTATCTATAGTTTCTCTTGCCATGAACGGCGTCCTGGTACTATGCTGTTTGTATGCGTCGATGTCGCTAACACCGCCCTGGTGCCAGACACGATGCGGGTGTGCGCCTTGTTCGCGCGCAGTATATTCCGCCTGACAGTTCGACCATCACCCCACAAAACAGAACCGTCTGGGATCGCATCCCGGAAAAGGAGATCATCATGGCGCGCATTGCCGCGAATGTAACGGAACTCATTGGTAAAACCCCCTTAGTCCGGCTGAACAAAGTGGCGGCCGGCTTGCCCGCAACCGTGGTAGCCAAGCTGGAGAGCCAGAACCCGGTCTCAAGCGTCAAGGACCGCATCGGCTTCGCGATGATCGACGATGCCGAGAGGCGTGGCAAGATTACCCCCGGCAAGACCGTTCTGATTGAGCCGACCAGCGGCAACACCGGCATCGCGCTGGCCTTTGTGGCCGCGGTCAAGGGCTACAAGATCATCCTCACCATCCCTGAGACGATGAGCCTGGAGCGGCGTGTGTTGCTGCTGGCCTTTGGCGCGGAGATTGTGCTGACGCCCGGGACGAACGGCATGAAGGGCGCCATCGCCAAGGCCAACGAGATTCTGGCCAAGACGCCGAACGGTTATATCCTGCAGCAGTTTGACAACCCTGCCAACCCGGCGATCCACTACTGGACGACCGGGCCCGAGATCTGGGACGACACGGACGGCAAGGTGGACATACTGATCAGCGGGGTGGGCACCGGCGGCACCATCACCGGCGTGGCCAAATACATCAAGGAGCGCAAGCCGGAGTTCAAGGCGATCGCCGTGGAACCGACCGACAGCCCGGTGCTGAGCGGCGGCAAGCCTGGACCGCACAAGATTCAGGGCCTCGGCGCGGGCTTTGTGCCGGGCGTGCTGGACACCGGACTCGTGGACGAGGTCATCCAGGTGACCAACGAGGAGTCGATTGCGCTGGCCCGTCGGTTGCCGCTCGAAGAGGGCCTGTTTGTGGGCATCAGCTCGGGAGCCGCAGCGGCGGTGGCGCTGAAGGTGGCCGCGCGGCCGGAGAATGCGGGCAAGCTGATCGTCGTAGTGCTGCCGGACTTCGGCGAGCGCTACCTGTCGAGCATTTTGTTCGAGTCGCTGCGCCAGCAGGCGCTGGCTCTGCCGGTGGAAGCGATTGCCGTATAACCACCTGCGGTGGGGCTAGACGCTCGCTATTCGCTCGCATGGGCTTTTGTGGTTTCCCAGGTCTCAAATGCGAGACCTGGGGCACCCGAGTCTTAGGGAATATGATTTGAATAACCAGCATTCCCTCAGGGGTTAAAGCCCACGTTGTTTTGCGGCATTTTCGGCACGATTAAAGTCGTGCCCTTTCAAAGCATCGTCTTCCTTTGTTACTGTGACCTGGTTGGTGTTAGCCACTATGTCCTTGTACACCCGCATCCGCGAAGATATTGACTCCGTGCTGGAGCGCGATCCGGCTGCGCGCTCGCGGCTGGAGGTTTTTCTCTGCTATCCGGGGCTGTGGGCGGTGTGGATTCACCGCGTCTCGCACGCTCTGTGGGGCTGGCGGCTGCGTCTGCCGGCAAGGCTGCTCTCGCAGGTGGGCCGCTTTTATACCGGCGTCGATATTCATCCCGGCGCGCTGCTGGGCCGGCGTCTGTTTATCGACCACGCAACCGGGGTGGTGATCGGCGAGACCTCGATCGTGGGCGACGATGTGACGATGTACCAGGGTGTGACGCTGGGCGGCACCGGCAAGGGCCACGGCAAGCGCCATCCGACAGTCTGCGACGGCGTCTTCATCGGCAACAACGCCAACCTGCTGGGCAATATCACCATCGGCGAGAACTCGCGCGTGGGCGCGGGGTCGGTGGTGCTCTCCGACGTACCGCCCGACTCGACGGTAGTCGGCGTTCCGGCGCACATCGTCTACCGCAACGGGCAGCGGGTGCTGATTACCGACCCGCACGACATCAAGGACCCGCTCTCGGATTCGCTGATCGCGCTCTCGGCGCGCGTGGAAGAGCTGGAAGAGCGCCAGGGCGGAAAGCCCCGTCCGGCAGAGCAGTTCACCGCCGAGGCCGCCGAACGCGAAGCCTACCGCGAAAAGCTGGAGCGGATGCGGCAGTACGTGTCGATGGGCGAAGGGATTTAGTTCTCTCCGTATTGCTCGCCGTTCACCTGCTCCATCCAATCGACGGTTTTGCCATCGAGCTTTTCCTGAATGGCAAGATGGGTCATCGCCGTTGTTGGCGCTGCCCCGTGCCAATGCTTCTCTCCCGGCGCAAACCAGATGACATCGCCGGGCCGAATCTCCTCGATGGGTCCGCCCCAGCGCCGCGCGCGGCCACAGCCGGAGGTGACGACAAGAGTCTGTCCGAGCGGGTGCGTATGCCATGCCGTGCGGGCGCCGGGCTCGAAGGTGACGCTGGCGCCGACGACGCGCGCGGGATCGGGTGAATCAAAGAGCGGGTCCACTCGCACTGTGCCGGTGAAGTAATCCACCGGTCCCTTGTAGGAAGGTTGAGAACCGATTCGCTTGATCTCCATTTTTCTCTCCTTTGCTATTACAGCGCCTTACCCATTTCGTAGGCCTGCTTCATCGCGCGGCTGCCCTGGATAGCGCCGATCTCCCATGCTCCCGCGCCGTAGACGATGCCTTTTTCCTTTGCCCCTCGCAGGCAGGATGTGAATCCCCGGAAACCCTCAATGGTGCGCTCCAGGGCCGCCTTGTTGCTGTCCGCCGCGGTCACGATGATATAGAACTCCTTGTTGGCGATCCCGGTGTAGCGAGCATAGCTCCGGTCGATCACCGTCTTCATCTGGGCGCACATCGTGTAGAAGTAGACAGGCGACGCCAGGACGATCACGTCAGCCGCCGTCATACTGTCGAGAATCGGCGCCATATCATCTTTCTGCGCGCATCGCCCGGTCTTCTGGCAGACAGAACAAGCGGTGCAGTAGTTGATTTTCTTTTCCGCCAACACCACTTTTTCAACTTGATGATTGGCCGCGATTGCGCCTTCCATGAAGCGGTCGCATAAAGCATTCGAGTTGCCAAGTTTTCGTGGACTCGATGAGAGGATTAAAACTCGTTTACTCATTTCATTTTCTCCGGTTTATCGATCCGGCAAAGTCACATTGCGATCTTACCTAAAAGCAACCGCAGGTCCTTCGACTGCGCAAGTCGTTAAACACGCGACCTGCTCCGCTCAGGATGACAGTCGAGATGTTGTTTATTCATACTCATGGTATTAGCGGCCGGTCGTCTTTTCCAGCGCCTCCGGGTAGCGCGCGCCTTCCACCTGGATCTGTGAGAGAGCTGTTTCTATCTGTCGCAGGTCTTCGGCGGAGAGCTCGACGGTGGCGGCTCCAATGTTTTCCTCCAGCCGGTGCAGTTTGGTCGTTCCCGGGATCGGCACAATCCACGGCTTCTGGGCCAGCAGCCAGGCCAGCGCGATCTGCGCCGGCGTGGCATTCTTCTCCGCTCCGATATTGCCCAGCAGATCGACGAGCTTCTGATTGGCAATGCGGGCCTCCGGCGTAAAGCGCGGAATCTTGTTGCGAATGTCGGTCGAGGCAAACTGGGTGTTTTCGTCCATCTTGCCCGTCAGAAAGCCTTTGCCGAGCGGGCTGAAGGGCACAAAGCCAATGCCGAGCTCTTCAAGGGTGGGGATGATCTCAGCCTCCGGGGCGCGATACCAGAGCGAGTACTCGCTCTGCAGAGCTGTGACGGGCTGAACGGCGTGAGCGCGGCGGATCGTCTTCACGCCGGCCTCCGACATTCCGAAGTGCTTGACCTTGCCCTGCTGGATCAGATCCTTGACCGCTCCGGCGACGTCTTCGATGGGCACTTCAAGATCGACGCGATGCTGATAAAAAAGATCGATGGCGTCCACGCGGAGGCGCTTCAGCGAGGCCTCGGCGACCATGCGGATGCGCGCGGGACTGCTGTCCATGCCCTTGGGGCCGTGCGTTCCGTCGGGGTTGATATCGAAGCCGAATTTGGTGGCGATGGCGACCTGTCCGTGGAAGGGTTCGAGAGCCTCGCCCACCAGCTCTTCGTTGTTGAAGGGGCCGTAGACCTCGGCGGTGTCGAAGAAGGTGACGCCGCGCTCGACGGCAGCGCGGATCAGCGCGATCGAATCCTTCTTTTCCGGAAAGGGGGCGTAGGAGAAGGTCATTCCCATGCAGCCCAGGCCGAGTGCCGATACTCCCAGATTGCTGTTTCCCAATTTGCGTTTTTGCATTGATTCTCCTTTTGATGATGCGGATTGTGTTGTTCCTCGGTCTTGGTTAGCTCGGAGATATTTCATTTCACGCTGGGATAGTCCTTATCGCCGACAGGCTCCAGCCAGATTGTCTTGCCTTTTTGGGTCGGTGTAACGGCGATGTAAGCAAAGCTGCTTCCCGGCGCAGCTCCGTGCCAATGCTCGACACCCGGAGCACATTTGATGACATCTCCCTTGTGGACGATTCGTATCGGCTTTCCCCGCTCCTGGTAATAGCCGGTGCCTTCGGTGATCAGCAGGACCTGACCACCGGGATGAATGTGCCAATCCAGCTTTGCACCGGGGCCATAAACTGCTTGAGCAATGCTGGGATCGAAGGTGCTGTCTCCAATATTGAGCTCACTCAGCCAGATATCCCCCGTGTGATTCTTTGCAGTGGACAGTTCGCCCTTAGGGAAAGTCGGCTGCACCGTTTGCGCCTGAAGCCGAAAGGCGAATACAAGACTTATTGCGAAAGCGATGACGTAAAGTTTTGTTCTCATGTGCTCAGTCTCTCCTTTGCTTTTTTATTCGGCGTGCGCTGCCAATCCGATATTACGGAAATATCTCAGCAAGTTTCGGTTAAGGCTACTTGTTCGGCTTCGTCAACCCGTGCGCTTCCAGCCACCAGTAGAACTCGTCGAGCCAGTGATCGCTGGTGGTGCTCTGCTTGCGCATACTCCAGCCATGACCGCCGTGTTCATAGATGTGAAGTTCCGGCTTGTATCCGGCCGCCTTGAGTGCGTCATAGAAAAGGACGATTTGGGGGCCGGCGAGCGTGTCGTCCTGCGCCAACTCCATGAAGAAGGGCGGCACTTTTTTTGGCATCGGAGGCACAGTAGGAAAATAGGCGCCGTAAATCGGAGCGGCATAGTTCGGACGGGCGCTCTCATCCGGCTGGATTGCCGTATACTCCGTGATCATTCCGCCGGCCGAGAATCCCATGAAGACGATTCGGTCCGGAGAAATGCCAAACTCAGCGGCGTGGACACGCACGACTTTGATGGCCTGAACGCCGTCCTCCAGAGCATACTTTCCATCCTCAGCGATCAAGGCGTAGTTGCGAATCTGAGCTCCGAAGCGCGCGCGGCCAGCTTGGCCTAACTGTGCTTCGTTCTCGCCCTCGATCTGAGCCGTCCGGTACTTCAGGTCGAATACTGCGATGCCTCGGGCTGTCAGCCACTCCGCAACATCTTTATCTGGACCAAGAAAAAGAAAGCCTCCGCCGGGGGCAATAATGACGGCGGTGCCTGTCGCCTTGGCCGGATCGGGCAGGTAGGCTGTCAGAGTTGGCGTCGTCACGTTGACGATGCTCTCCATCTGACCCATGTGAAGCGTCGCCTCCTTCTGCTTCCACTGCTCAGAGCCTGGTGCGACACCCGGCCAGATATTGATGACTTTTGACGCTGCTGTCTCTTGAGGCTTGCTGTTGTTCGTCTCCTGAGCGCCGGCTGCGGTCAGAAGAAAGGCTGCCGTCAAGGAGAATAAGAGGAGTGATCCCCAACGTTTCCGGCTTATTGAATCTGTTCCGATGATTTTCATGGTTTTCCTTCCTTCTCTCACTGCAAGTTCACATTCACAGTCCGGTCATCTTCAACATGGCTTCAGGAAGGCGGGTTCCTTCGAGATTCAGACTGGAGGCCGCTTCGCCGATCTGCTTCAGGTCGTCCGCTGTCATTTCGACGTTAACCGCGCCGAGGTTTTCCTGGAGCCGATGCAACTTGGTGGTTCCGGGGATAGGCACAATCCACGGCTTCTGCGCCAGCAGCCAGGCGAGTGCGACTTGTGCGGGCGTCGCGCCTTTGGTCACTGCGACGGTTTTGACCAAGTCAACCAGAACCATGTTGGCCTTGCGCGCTTCGGGCGAGAAGCGGGGCACGATGTTTCGGAAGTCGGTCGGATCAAACTTCGTATTCTCGTCTATCTTGCCGGTGAGGAAGCCGGCACCCAGTGGGCTGAACGGCACGAAGCCGATACCAAGCTCCTCCAGAGCCGGCAAGAGCTCGGCCTCCGGACCACGCCAGAAGAGCGAATACTCGCTCTGCACCGCCGTGACAGGCTGGACCGCGTGCGCACGGCGGATCGTCTGAACGCCGGCCTCGGACATGCCGAAGTGTCTGACCTTGCCCTCGGCAATCAACTCCTTGACCGCTCCTGCCACCTCTTCAATCGGTACCGCTGGATCGACGCGGTGCTGATAGAAGAGATCGATGGTATCCGTTCTCAAACGCTTGAGGCTGGCATTGGCGACCTGCTTGATGTGCTCGGGGCGGCTGTTGGTTCCACCACGGCGCGCGCCCGTATCTGGATCAATGTCGAAGCCGAACTTGGTGGCAATCGTCACCTTGTCGCGTATCGGCAGGAGCGCCTCGCCCACCAGTTCTTCATTCACGAACGGCCCATAGGCTTCAGCCGTATCGAAATGGGTGACACCAAGATCATGGGCGGCGCGAATTAACTGGATCATTGTTCCCTTGTCGACTGCCGGGCCATAAGCTGAGCTCATTCCCATGCAGCCCAGGCCGATGGCCGATACTTCCAGATTGCTGTTGCCCAATTTGCGTTTTTGCATCGTTTCTCCTTTTGAAAGGTGGTTGGCGACACTTTGAGTGTGGCCTGTGGGTCAACGATTGGTCATCTGCTCGACCTGCTCGGGATACCGCCCTCCCAGCACCGTCACTTGCGCGACAAGGCGGTCGATTTCGTGAAGGTCGTCAGAGGAAAGATCAAGGGCAAGCGCGCCAATGTTCTCTTCGACCCGCTTCAGTTTGGTGGTGCCAGGGATGGGAACGATCCAGGGCTTCTGCGCAAGCACCCAGGCAAGGGCGAGCTGAGCGATGGTTGCACCCTTGCCGGCCGCGAGGACTTGAAGGAGTTCGACCAGAGCAAGATTTGCTTTGAGCGCTTCCGGGGCAAAGCGCGGGAGACTGCCACGGTTGTCTTCCTTATGAAACTGAGTGTTTTCGTTGATTGAGCCGGCGAGAAATCCCCTGCCGAGCGGGCTGTAGGAAACGAGGCCGATGCCGAGTTCTTCGAGAGTGGGCAGCACTTCTTCTTCTGGGCGCCTCCACCAGATTGAATACTCATTCTGGACAGCAGTGACCGGCTGGACGGCGTGAGCGCGGCGGATGGTGCTTGCCGCAGCTTCTGAGAGGCCGAAGTGGCGGACCTTGCCCTGCTGGATCAGATCCTTCACCGCTCCAGCGACGTCTTCAATCGGCACGTCTGGGTCGACGCGGTGCTGATAGAGAAGATCGATGGTGTCGACACGGAGCCTTCTCAGCGAACCCTCGACGCTCTCCTTGATGTAGGCGGGGCGACTGTCGACACCGGGATCGGGCCTGCCGTGCGGAGTGCGAGAAAAGCCGAATTTCGTGGCGATGACCACCTGATCGCGCACCGGAGCAAGCCCTTCGCCAACTACCTCTTCATTGACGAACGGACCATAAACCTGGGCAGTATCGAAGAGGGTTACGCCGCGCTCAACCGCGCCTCGCATCACCGCGATCATCTCTTCCTTGGTACCTGCTACCGGGCCATGGCCTTCGCTCATCCTCATGCAGCCCAATCCGATGGCCGATACTTCCAGATTGCTTTTGCCCAATTTGCGCTTTTGCATTGCCAAACCTCCCATTCACCATTCAGAGAGTACATCGAAAGTCGCTTCGCATGGTATCCTGATCCTTCCCATTGATTGCCTATTCCTGTCGAATTATGTTTTTTTATGCAAAGAGGAGCGAATCGGCGCTAGGCTGGATTTGTAGAAGCAATTGGAGGTTCACATGGCGACAGATTTGGTTACCGGCGCGGAATCGCGGGCGGAGATCGAGGCATTGAGGGCGGAGCTGGCGCGCACGATCGCCGCCCATGTCCCCACCGAGGGTCCGTTTGACACCGCCGTGCCCGGCCTGCGACTCTCTCGCAGAACCGCGCCTTCAGAGTTCCTTTGCACCACCTATGAGCCCGAACTGGTGGTCTTTGCGCAGGGAGAAAAGCGCATTACCGTCGGCGGCACGACCCACTTCTGCGACGGCTCCAACTTTGTGCTGACTTCGGTGGATCTGCCGGTGGAGAGCCAGATCACCAAGGCTTCAAAGGATGAGCCGTACCTGGCCATGGTCCTCAAATTGGAGATGCCCGTGGTGCGCGAGATCCTCAGCCAGGATGAGTTCCTCGTTCCCGAGGTATCTTTCGGAGCGCGCGGCATGGCGGTCGGCAAGACCCCGGTCGAGTTGCTCAGCGCCTGCTACCGCTTGCTGGATCTTCTGGACACACCCCAGGACATTCCCTTTCTCGGCGGCCTGATGCAGCGGGAGATTATCTACCGTGTGCTGCGCGGGCCGCTGGGCCGGCATCTGCGCGCCATCGCCACACTGGGCGAGCAGAGCAACCGCACAGCGAAGGCCGTCGCCTGGCTCAAGGCGAATTACGAAAAGCCCCTGCGCGTGGAAGAGCTGGCATCGGTGGCGCAGATGGGCGTTTCTACCTTCCACCATCATTTCCGCTCGCTGACCGCGATGAGCCCGCTGCAATACCAGAAGCGGCTGCGCCTGCACGTAGCGCGCTTGCGCATGATGACGGAGGGCAAGGATGCCGCCAGCGCCGCCTTCGAGGTCGGCTATGAAAGCGCCAGCCAGTTCAATCGCGAGTACAGCCGATTCTTCGGCCAGCCTCCCATGCGGGATACCAAAGCGCGGCAGCACGCCGGCGCCGCGGCAGGCCGCGACTGACGACAACCCACTCGACCACAACTCCATTGGAGTATGCGAGGCTGACAGAATTCACCAGATTTTCTGCATCCCTCTCAGCTCGGCCGTATAGAGTCCATCGAATGGAATCACTGGAAGACATCTCACAAATGCCGTTCAGTCCGCGCAAAGCGTCCCTCAGGGGCTAAAGCCCAACATTTGTTTTGTTGCACTTGTGCCGATTAAAGCCGTGCCTTTTACAAACAGGTCTGCTATCGAGTTTTTCCGCAACCTGTAATGCACATTCATCTTGGCGCGCGCATCTTACCTATCCTGAATCGGTTGCCCGTGGATGGAGGATTGGGAAGCAGGA
>Ga0181520_10003318_pt1 | contig 28443 bp, 23 predicted proteins | sample PEATcosm2014_Bin_29_FD_132451 | JGI IMG/M metagenome (GOLD analysis project Ga0181520, IMG submission 132451) | Peatland microbial communities from MTU Mesocosm Facility, Houghton, MI, USA - PEATcosm2014_Bin02_30_metaG | ecosystem: Environmental > Terrestrial > Soil > Wetlands > Peat | place...
CAGGAGGCGATTGCGCCGCAGGGCGTGGGCGTGGTGATTGAGGCGCGCCACCTGTGCATGATGATGCGCGGCATTGAGAAGCAGAACTCCTCCACGGTCACCTCGGCAATGGTCGGCTGCTTCCGCCAGAAGGAGACGCGCTCGGAGTTCCTGTCGCTGGTGCGGCCGTCGGGCTCGGGTGTGTGAGCGGCCCGTTCCGGTCGGCTACAGTTGTTAAGTGAATGGACTTCTAGTGATCGACAAACCGGCCGGCATGACCAGCCACGACGTGGTGGGCCGGCTGCGCAAGATTACCGGCGAGCGCTCCATCGGGCACCTGGGCACGCTGGACCCCATGGCCACTGGCGTTCTGCCGCTTGTTCTGGGCAAGTATACCCGCCTGGCGCAGTATTTTTCCTCCGCTGAAAAAAGCTATAGCGGCCGAATCCGCTTCGGATTTGCCACCGGCACCTACGATGCCGAGGGCGAGCCAGCCGGCGCGGACGTGTGGCCGGAAATGAACCCTCCTCTGACCCTTGACCAGATTCGCGCCGCCGCTGCCCGGTTCCACGGCGAGATGCAGCAGATGCCGCCGGCTTTTTCGGCAAAAAAGATTGCCGGCAAGCCGGCCTACAAGCTGGCCCGCGAGGGCAAGCCTGTCGAGTTGAAAGCCGCCACGGTGCATATCGCGTCGTTTGAGATTGCCGCGCTCGAGGGTGCTGAGGCCAGTTTCACCATGAGCATCAGCGCCGGCGGGTACGTTCGCTCGGTGGCTCACGAACTGGGCCAGGATCTGGGCTGTGGCGCGCACCTGAGCAGCCTGCGGAGAACCCAGGCCGGAGTATTCACGCTCGATGAGGCGCACACGCTGGAGGAGTTGCAGCCGCTGGCCGGCGATGTGGAAGCGCTGGAAGCGTTCTGCATTCATCCCCGCAGCTTGTTGCCGGAAATGCCTTCCGTGACTGGCGATGCGATGGCTCTGGGACGCCTGCGCAATGGCGCGCAAGCCAACCTGCCGGAGTTTTCTCCCGCGCCCCTGGTGAAGGTCTTCGCCGGCCAGCGGGAGCTGGTGGGAATTGCGAAACGGGTAGCAGGAACGCTGTTTCAACCGGTCGTAGGGATGGGGTGAAAGGCAGGGAACAGGGATCAGGGATCAGTTGTTTCTGCCGTGATGTAGCCTTCTGCTGTCGCAGCGCGACAGAGGACCGATAGGGTTCGGAGTTATGCCTGCTGTTCCCTGAGCCCTGGTCCCGGTCCCCTGTCTTTACCAACTGTGCAGCCACTCTTCATCCCGGCCGATCCTGACCGGCACATGAAACAGCTCGCTCAGCCTGGACGCGGTCAACAATTCTTCCCGCGGTCCATCGGCCACAATCCGCCCGCCGCTCATCAGAATCACCCGCCGGATCTCGGGCAGAATGTCGCCCAGGTGATGGGTCACCAGCACCACGCCGGTGCCTTCGCCCGCCAAGCGGCGCAGCGTTTCGCGCAGTTCCCGCTGGGCGGCCAGGTCGAGCGCGTTCGAGGGCTCGTCCAGCAGCAGTTGCCTTGGCCGGTGCACCAGCGCGCGCGCAATCAGAATGCGCCGCTTTTCCCCGGCCGACATTTCGCCCACCAGTTGCTGGCTCAGGTGGCTAGCTTCCATCCGTTCCAGCGCCTCCACGGCTCGCTCGCGCATTTCGCTGGTCACGTGCAGATTGGGCCACAGCGTTGAAGCGGAAAAGAACCCCGCGATCACCGCATCCAGGCCCGAGGTGACGGCGGTCCGCTCGCCCGGCAACTCGCCGATCAAGCCGGCGGACACCACGCCAAAATGCCGGCGCAATTCGGTCAGGTCCCACCGCTCGCGCCCGAATATGCGCACGCTCATGCCGGGCCGGACCATGGGATAAAGCTGGCAGGTCATGGCCATGATCAGCGTCGACTTGCCGCAGCCATTGGGTCCCAGGATCGCCACGTGCTCCCCGGCGCGTATGGTCAGGTTCACATTGTGCAACACCACCCGCTCGCCCCGCGCCACGTTCACCCGGTGCAGCTCCAGAAACTCACTCTTCTCAGCAATTTCCGCTTGTTCGCTTCGACTCTCGTTCATTCAACCCCTTCTCACCTGCTAGATTAAAGGATTGAATCCGATCGCCGAAATGAGTGACCTCTCCCAAGAAATGAGTGACCTTTCGCAATTCGTTATCCCCCGCGGCTTTCGCTTTGCCGCCGCCAAAGCCGGGCTCAAGCTGAGCGGCCGCACCGACTTCGCGCTGATTGTGGCCGATCAGCCGGCCAGCGCCGCCGCCGCTTTCACCGCCAACCGTGTCATCGCCGCTCCGCTGATCGTGGACAAGGAGCATTTGCGCGCCACCGGGAGCAAAGTGCGCGTCACCGCCATCAATGCCGGCAACGCCAACTGCGCCGCCGGGCAGGCCGGCCTTGCCGCCGCCCGCGCCACCTGTGCCGCTGCTGCCGAACTCTTCGGCTGCCGTGCGGAAGAGGTCTTTCCTTCCTCCACCGGCATCATCGGTGTTCCCCTGCCGGCGGAGAAGCTCATTGCAGCCCTCCCCGGTCTGGCCATCGCCCTGGGATCGGAGTCCGACCACTTTCAGCAGTTCGCCGAAGCCATCCTGACCACCGATACGGTGGAGAAAACCGCCTTCGCGCGCCTTGAGATCGCCTGCCCGGACGGCGAAAACCGCGAAATCCGCATCGCCGCCGCTGCCAAGGGCTCGGGCATGATTCATCCCCAGCTCGTTCCCCACGCCACCATGCTGGTCTACATCCTCACTGACGCCCGTGTGGAACCGGCCGTCCTGGATTCTTACCTGCGCGAGGCGATTGAAGTCAGCTTCAACCGCATCTCGGTGGACGGAGACACTTCCACCAACGACACCGTGCTGCTGCTGGCTTCAGGCGCGAGCGGCGCCGACGTGGGCGAGGAAGACGCTGCTTTCGCCACCGCCCTGACCCAGGTTTGCACTTCGCTGGCCCACCAGATTGTTTCCGACGGCGAGGGCATTTCGCATGTCGTGGAGTTGCGTATCGAGGGAGCGGCGACCGACGCCGACGCACTCAAAATCGCCAAGGCCATCGCCCACTCGCCCCTGGTCAAGACCGCTTGGGCGGGCAGCGACCCCAACTGGGGCCGATTGGTGGCGGCCATCGGCTACTCGGGCGCCCAAATCGATCCCGAGCGCATCGACATCCGATTTGGCGAACTCCCCATCTGTCGCGACGGCGGCCGCGCTCCGGAGTTCGACGAGGCCGCCGCCCACGCCTACATCGCGCAGCCAGAGTTTTCCATCTCCATCCAACTCCACCAAGGCCCCGGCTCCTGTGCCTTCTGGACGACTGACCTCACGACCGGGTACATCCACATCAACGCGGACTATTCCACCTAGACTTCGCTTGGGAACGCGCTGCGGATGACCGGGACTGACTTGCTCCTGGCCGCGAGACAAACGCAAAAGCCCGAGCCTGAAGGCCTCGTCTATTCGCGCTCTGTTCGAGGGCTGAAGCCCTTGGCTTCCTTCGGAATTCACGATCTCCAGTACGAATATCAGCGCACTGATTGCTCGCTTGCCGTATGCGAAATTTTGAGCGCCTCGATGACTACGCGGCCCACTGCGGCCGATGGCTGATTGATGCCCGCAAGAGAGGCCAGGGTGGACGCGAGATCGACTGGGGCCACGCGCTGGTGGTATGTGCCGGGCAGAAACGGCGCTCCGTAAAACGCCAGCGGCACATGGCGGTCATAGGACCAGGGGCTGAAATGGGTGGTGCCTGTAAGGGAGTGCTGGTCCTGCATCTGGTAGGGCCCCAGCATCAGCAGGACGTACCAGTTGCCGTGGTCGAAGGAACTGTGCGCCAGCAGCCGGCCCAACTCGGTGGGCGGCAGCGGGCCGCGAGTCATTTCGAGGCGGGTGTAGACGCCGGCGACGGTGGGCGTGGGTGGCAGGCGATGCTCCGAAGGCAGGGCCGAGGCCGCAGGCGGCGCGAGTTGCGCCAGCGCTTGTGGCAGCAGCTCCGCGGCAGCGTCTTCGGCGGTTTTCTCGTCGATGCGGGCAGCCTCGAAGACGCGGCGATCGAGGGTCACGTAGGGCAGGTCGCCGGAGACCAGGATGTAGTTCTTGTTCTCCTGCGGGGAAAAGCGCGCGTTGAGCAGCAGGTTGAGACGGGTGCGCAGGGCGCCCAGGTCAGGCGTAGCGGCGTCGATGCCCAATTGGGCCGCCTGCGCGGGGACGGCAGCGACTCCGTGGTCGGCGGAGAGAGCGATCCACACGTTCTTGAGCCCGATGGTCTTGTCCAGCCAGGAGAAGAACCCGTCCAGGTCGCGGTCCAGGCCGAGAATCATCTGGTGCTCTTCCTCTGAGTCAGGTCCCTTGGCGTGTCCGATCAGGTCGTTGGCGGAGAGTGAGACAGTGAGCAGGTCGGTAACCGGGCCGCGGCCCAACTGCTCGCCCTCGATCAGGGCGCGGGCAAAGTCGAGTTCGTAGCGGTTGGCGGCCGGGGTGCGCTCCACCAGATCGTGGAAGTGGGAGGCGCCTTCGGCGTGGGCCTCGTGCGCGGCTTCAGCAAGCCGCCCGCCGGCGTTGAAAGCCTGCGCCCACGCGGGCAGGCTGTCCATGTAGTACGTGGAAGTGACGAACTGGCCGCTCGCGTCGTCGGTCCAGAAGGCGCCATTGGCCGCCTGACCGGCGGGGAGGATTGCGGCGCGGTCCTTGAGTGACACGCCGAAGACCCTGGCGCGTCCCTGGGTGGCGAGGCGCAGTTCATCGCCAAGGGTGGTGGCGCGGAGGTTGCGCGGGGAAGCGCCGATGAGGAAGGCGGGCGCATTGGCAGGCGCGCCGGGACGATGCGCGGGAAGCGACGAGGCAGGAAGACCGACCAGGCGGTAGCGCTCGTCCTCGACCGAGGTGACTCTGTGCTCGTAAGAGCGCGCAGCATCCCACCATTCGTTGGATTCGATGCCGTGACCGTCGGTGTATGCGCCGGTGCCGATGGTTGCGTGGCCGGGGGCGGTCTTGGTGTTGGCGTAGTCGTAGTAGCAATCGGTGAACCACGCGCCCTCATCGGTGAACAGCCGGAATCCGCGGCCTTTGAGCTCGGTGCGATAGCGCTCGACGTAGTCGCCGCGGAACTGGTCGATAACGACAATCACGATCAGCTTGGGGCGGTCGACATAGGCCTGAGCCGAGGACTCGGTGGGCAGAGAGAAGAGAATCAGCAGAGCGATAAGAGAAGAAAGCAGGGCAGAAGCGAAGCGCGCAGGCGATTGCATGTAGGCATTCTAAATAGAGATGGTTACAGTCTGGCTTGCGGACTTGAAGCCGCCGGTGCTGCGGGGCACTCGTGGAAACAGCAAGGGCGGCCTGTTGGAGGCCGCCCTTCGAAAGTTACCGCGACAAAAGCTATGCGGTGACCGGTTCTTTGGCGTCCAGCTTGACCGGGGTGAGCCAGCCGAAGCGGTCGGGTTTGAGGCCGTTGGCGATGCCGAAGAACTCGTCGGCCAGCTTCTTTGTAATTTCGCCGGGTTTTCCGTCGCCGATGACGATGCGGTCGATGGAGCGGATGGGAGAAACCTCGGCGGCGGTGCCGGTGAAGAAGACTTCGTCGGCGATGTAGAGCAGCTCGCGGGGCAGGGCCTGCTCGGTGACCGTAATGCCCATGTGGCGGGCGATGGTCAGCACGCTGTCGCGGGTGATGCCGGAGAGAGCGGAGTTGGCCAGGGGAGGCGTGTAGAGGACGCCGTTGCGCACGATGAAGACGTTCTCGCCCGAGCCTTCGCTGACCAGCCCGTTGACATCGAGCCCGATGCCCTCGGCGTAGCCGTTGATATCGGCTTCCATGTGGATGAGCTGGGAATTCATGTAATTCGCGCCCGCCTTGGCGAGGGCGGGCATAGTATTGGGAGCCAGCCGGTTCCAACTGGAGATGCAGACGTCGGCGCCGCTGTTGCCTGGGATGTATTTGCCCCAGGGGAAGTTCGCGATGTAGACCTCAAGGGGTGAGCCCTTGGGGCTGACGCCGATTTCGCCATATCCGCGCAGAATGATGGGCCGGATGTAGCAGGGCGCGACGCCATTGGCTTCAATCACGTCCACCACGCCGGCGCAAAGCTCGTCGAGATTGAACGGCGGGTCCATGCGGTAGATCTTGGCCGAATCGAGCAGACGCTGCATGTGCTCCGGCAGGCGGAAGACGGCCGCGCCTTGCGGCTGCTTGTAGCAGCGAATCCCCTCGAAGACGCTTGAGCCATAGTGAACGACGTGGCTCATCACATGAATAGTGGCTTGCTCCCAGGGGATGAGATTGCCATTGTGCCAGATTTTGGAAGTGACTTGGATAGGCATGGGGGTGTGAGTGCTCCTTGATTGCACCTGTACGAATACCCATCAGGGTACCGCGATTGAGGGGACCGTGTCACGAAACGGCGTCCGGGGATGAGCGAAAGGTTCCTGCGATGGTACTACTGACAGGCGGATAGCCAGTGAAAAGGCTCGCCCGCGCGTTGCCTTGCAAGTACTGGACTGGGATTGGCTTAAGGGCTCTAAAATCTGGAAAGTGGGAGCACACTTCGGTTATGCTGGTTGAACTTGAGGGGAGGGCCCAGGATGGAAGACGGCCGCCCGGTGTTCGGGCCCGCGGGCTCGACTTTCCCAACTCGAATTCGGTGGCACTGATTCGGCCTCCCGGCGTGCCGGAGGTCGAGACTGATTTTTTCCCGCGACTGGTTGTCCACAGGAAACCTTTCGAGGATTGCCTTCGGCGCTTGATCTGAGACAGCAGGGAGGCACCACCAATGCGCACTTCTGAAGCAGTTTTTATGGCGGCAATCGTCATTTCGTCTTCTTTGGCACTCGCAGCGCAATCTCCCGCCAAGAACGCAAGCACAGCCCAATCGCTCGCACAGGCCGCGTCTCCAGCGCAAGCCGCGCAGCCTCCGCAAGGTGTTGAGCCGCCCGCGCCGATCCCTCCAATTGCTGCGTCCGGCCTGCTGCATCCGGCGCTCGACACCGTGCAGCGCACAGTCGGCGCGGTGAGGCTGGAGAAATGGAAGCGCGGCAATATTCGCGAGGAGACAGCCGAGGACATCAACGCCATCCAGCGAGATTTGGAAACGACCCTTCCGCCGCTGCTTCGGCAGGCTGACGATGCCCAGGGAACTGTCAGCAATGTGCTGCCGGTCTCCCGCAACGTCGATTCCTTGTACGACGTGCTTCTGCGCGTGGTGCAGGCGGCACGGGTTTCAGGGCTTCCGGACGAGATCATTCAACTGCAGCAGGCCCTGGCCGGCCTGGGAAGCGCCCGCCGCGCACTGGACGACCGTCTGCAGGAGGCGGCAACCGCGCAGGAAAAGCAACTGGTCGATCTGCGCAGCACCGTGAAGGCGCAAGCAGCCATCAAATGCCCGGCCGCGCCGCCTCCTGCGACACCGGCCTGTACGACGCCGACTACACCCAGGAAGGCCAAGAAAAAGCCCGCGACGCCAGCAAAGCCGGCGCAGAAGCCGGCCTCCACAGCTCCCGCAACACCGAAGGCGGGACCGTGAGCCGAGGCTTTGGTCCCCGAGGGAAGCCCGAATTGGTGGGGCGTTCACAGGCTGCGGGAAAAATCTGCCTGCCTCCCTCTGAATCGAGTTTTTCCGCAGCACGTAAAGCACTGACCCACCAACGCAGTCGGCCGACAGCGTCACACGCCGGTGATGTTGCCGTCGGCGTCCACGTCGATGGCCAGAGCCCGCGGCGTCTTGGGCAGGCCCGGCATCAGCATCATGTTGCCGGCCACGGCCACCAGGAATCCCGCGCCCGCAGAGAGCTGGACGTCCCTCACCTTGAGCGTCCATCCCGTGGGAGCGCCCATGCGATGCGGATCGTCTGTGAGCGAGTATTGCGTCTTGGCGATGCAGACTGGCAGCCTGGCAAATCCCCACTCCGCAAAGAGCGCAAGTTTCTCCTGCGCCAAGTCACTCAACTCGACGCTGCTGGCGCCGTAAACCAAGGTCGCGATCTTGTTGATCTTCTCTTCGGCCGTTTCTTCGAGCGAATAAATAGGCTGGACGCCGGGCAGGTGGTTCTCTTCGACAATGCAAGACACCTTTTCCGCCAGACCCACAGCGCCTAGGCCGCCCTTGGCAAACGCCTCGACAAAAGAGCAGGGAATCGACAGCCGCCGGCATTCCGCGGCAATCGCTTCCAGTTCGGCCTGCGTGTCGGAGGGGAAGCGATTGATGGCTACGACCACGGGAACGCCGTAGCGGCGCAATGTCCCGATGTGGTGGTCGAGGTTGGGCATTCCGGCCTCGAGCGAGCCCTCGCCCTGGCCGCGCAGGCTTTGCACCGTCGTCACCAGCACGGCCACAGCCGGTTCAATGCCTGAGGTGCGCATCACGATGTCAAAATACTTTTCGGCTCCCAGGTCGGCGGCAAAGCCGGCTTCGTTCACCACGTAGTCAGCCAGGCGAAGCGCCATTTGCTGCGAGAGCACGGAACTGGTGCCATGGGCGATGTTGGCGAAAGGGCCAGTATGCACGAAGGCGGGAGTGCCCTCGGTTGTTTGGACTAAATTGGGCAGCAAAGCGTCGTTCAGCAGAGCCATCATGGCGCCGGTCGCCCCCAGCGCTTCGGCAGTCACCGGCCGTCCAGCGCGGGAGACGCCCACCACAATCGCATCCAGGCGGCGGCGCAGATCGGCGCGGCTCGAAGCCAGCCCCAGAATGGCCATGATCTCCGACGCGGCCGTGATTACAAAGCCGGTCTCGCGATTCGCGCCTTCGCGCGCCTCTTTGTCCTTTGGTCCGACGGCGACGGCAACGCGGCGCAGGGCCCGATCGTTTACGTCCAGCGCGCGCGGCCAGGTCACCTGATCGGGATCGAGATCCAACTCATTGCCATGAAAAATGTGCGAATCCACCATGGCGGCCAGCAGGTTATGTGCCGCGGTGATGGCGTGAAAGTCGCCATGGAAGTGCAGATTGATCTTCTGGCTGGGTTCCACCTGGGAGAGCCCGCCGCCTGCCGCTCCGCCCTTGAGGCCGAAAACGGGGCCCAGCGAGGGTTCGCGCGAGGTCACAATGGCTTTTCGGCCGATGCGTTGCAGGGCCTGGCCCAGACCGATGGCGACGACGGTTTTTCCTTCGCCGTGTGCGGTCGGTGTAGTGGCCGTGACCAGGATCAGCTTGCCACGCACCGGAAAGGCCGCATTGTCAAGCAGCTCCAGCTTGAGCTTGGCGCCATAAGCGCCGATGGACTCATAGTGTGAAGGCGAAAGGGAAAGCTTTTTTGCAATTTCCTCAATGGGTATAAGGGGAGTGCTCATTGGGTCTCTCCGGTCGAACAGCAGACGAAAGTGTACCCCGCGGGGGCCCCCTGCACATGTGACGGGCTACACACGGCCCAATCGACGGTAACCGCAGCAGCGTCCTGCCCATTTGGGCTAGTCCATGTCCGCTTGCCGTTGAGACACCCCGGTCTCCATTCACCCTGAACGGCGTCGATTTCTGCCGGATTGAGCGGGTTGCGCCGCGGAGTCCTCAGGCCGTACGATTGGCAGGGCTTGGCCAGTGGGGCAGCCTCGTTGCCCCGGCGTGCAACACAGCACTCTGGACGGCGCAAGCCCCCATCGCCAACCCTACAGGAGCCTTTTCGAGTGCCTACCAGGACCATCATCGAGCCTTTTCGCATCAAGAGCGTTGAACCCATCCGCTGGACCACCCGGGAACAACGGGAGAACCTTCTGCGCGCCGCGCATTACAACCTTTTCCTGCTTCCGGCCGACGATGTTCTGATCGACCTGCTGACAGACTCCGGTACCGGCGCCATGTCCACGCATCAATGGGCCGCGGTGATGGAGGGCGACGAAAGCTACGCCGGCAGCAGGAGTTTCGACCGCTTCAAGGCGTCGGTTCAGGGCATCTTCGGCTATACACACGTGATCCCCACGCACCAGGGACGAGCGGCGGAACGCATCCTCTTCCACGTGATGTGCAAGAAGGGCGACCTGGTGCCGAACAACACTCATTTCGACACTACCCGCGCCAACGTCGAGTCGGTCGGTGCGGAGGCGGTCGATCTGCTCCTCCCTGAAGGCGGACAGCCCGAGACCGTCCTTCCGTTCAAGGGCAACATGGACGTTGCGGCGCTGGAGGAGTTGATTGTGCGCGTGGGGCGCGAGCGCGTCCCGCTGGTCATGCTCACGGTGACGAATAACTCCGGCGGCGGGCAGCCGGTATCGATGGAAAATGCCAGGGCTGTTTCCGCAGTCTGCCACAAGCACGGGATTCCGCTCTACTTCGATGCCTGCCGCTTTGCCGAGAACGCGTATTTCATCAAGCTGCGCGAGCCGGGCTATGCCGACAAAACGCCCAAGCAGATTGCGCAGGAAATGTTCTCGCTGGGCGACGGCTGCACCATGTCGGCCAAAAAGGACGGCATGGCCAACATCGGCGGCTTTCTGTGCACCAACGACGACATTCTCGCGCGGCAGGAGAAAGATCTGCTGATTCTGACCGAGGGCTATCCCACCTATGGTGGCCTCGCCGGGCGGGACCTGGAGGCGATTGCGGTGGGCTTGCAGGAGGCGTTGGAGGAGGACTACCTGCGTTACCGGATCGCATCGACCGCCTACCTGGGCAACAACATTGCCGAACACGGCGTGCCCATCGTGCAGCCGCCCGGCGGTCACGCCATCTATATCGATGCCAAGGCGTTTCTGCCGCACATTCCCGTGGATCAGTTTCCCGGCGTTGCGCTGGCCGCGGAACTTTATCTCGAAGGCGGCATTCGCTCAGTCGAAATCGGCAGCCTGATGTTTGCCTCGGCCGCCCGCATGGAACTGGTGCGGCTGGCCATTCCGCGCCGTGTCTACACGCAGAGCCACATCGACTACGTGGTGGAGATCATCCTGCGGGTTTGGGCTCGGCGCGCCCAGATCAAAGGGTTGCGGCTTACCTACGAGGCTCCCTTCCTGCGACACTTTACCGCGCATCTGGAGCCGGTGGACTGAAGACTCCTTCGATGCCTTGCGGTTCGTTTACCGCTGCGGCACTTCCCATTGGCCTGATTCGGCCGACTTGAAGATGGCTTCGATTACCGCCATGTTCTTGATGGCATCCTCGACGGGGACGGGAACTTCAGTGTCTTCCAGAATTGCTCGCGAGAAGGCATCGCCCTGCTCGGTGTACTGATCGCAGACCTGGAAGGTTTCCATCGCGATTCCGCTGCCGAAAAGGTCGCCGGTCGAGTCGACAAAAACCCGCGTAGGACGGTCGGGCGGCGCGTTGAACGGAATCTCGATCTCAATCCGTCCATTTGTGCCGAGGAACTGGACGCGCTGGCAGGGAACCAACTGCGTGCTGCAGGTGAAGATGGATTGACCGCCGGGAAAGTCGAGAATCGCCGAGGTGAGGCGATCGGTGTGCATCGCGGGGTCGCGGTCGATCAGGGCCACGACGCGCGTGGGCTCCTGCCGAAAGGCGTAGCGCGAGGCGTGGATGAGGTAGCAGCCGATGTCCATCAGCGCGCCGCCGCCGCACTCCACCTGGTTGCGGATGTTCGCCGGGTCGTTGTTGAAATAGCTGAAGACGCCCAGGATGGAGCGGAGTTCTCCAATGCGGCCTTCGCCGAGAAGTTCGCGGACGCGGAGCCATTGGGGATGGCAGTTGACCATGAAGGCTTCGCCGATTTTGACGCCGGTGCGGGCGCGAACGGCGAGCAGGGTTTCAGCTTCAGCAACGGTAAGGCTGATCGGCTTTTCGCACAGTACGTGCTTGCCGGCTTCGGCTGCCTTGATGGTCCAGGGAACATGAAGCTGGTTGGGAAGAGGATTGTAGATGGCGTCGATATTGGGGTCGGCTAGCAGTTCCTCATAGGAGCCGTACGCCGTGGGAATGCCCAGGGCGGTTGCCGCTTGCCGGGCCTTTTTGAGATCGCGGGATGCGATGGCGGCGATGCAGGAGTACTGGCCCTTCTGCATGCCCGGAAGGACTTTCTTGAGGCCGATATTGGCGGTGCTGAGTACGCCCCAGCGAACGATATTCGACATGCTGGCAATGATAAACGCACGGAGCGGGAGAGAATCGCGGCGAATCGGAATTTTGCCTGAGGTGGCGCGATGAAAAAGAACGGGGAGAGCCTTGGCTCCCCCCGAAGGTTCTTGCGGGAAGCCGCGCTTTTATTTGGCTAGCTTGTCGAGATCGAGGTTGAGTTCGAGCACGTTGACCCGCGGTTCGCCCAGCAGGCCCAATTGGCGCGGGGTGATGTGCTGCTCGATGAGCTTCTGGACCTGGGCTTCGCTCAGGTTGCGGGCCTTGGCGACGCGTGGAACCTGGAAGTAGGCGGCGTCGGGGGTGATGTCGGGGTCGAGGCCCGAGCCGGAGGTGGTGACCAAGTCGATGGGAACGGGTTTGCCGGGATTTTCGGCTGCCAGTTTGTCGATGGAGCCCTGGATGCGGTCGACCAGAGTCTTGCTCGACTGGGCCAGATTCGACCCGCCGGAAGCGGTGGCGTCATAGCCGTTGCCCGCGGCCGAAGGACGGGGATGGAAGTAGCGGTCGGAGGTGAAGCTCTGGGCCAGCAGCGCGGAGCCGATGACGTTGCCGTCCTTGAGGATCAGGCTGCCGGCGGCTTTGTGCGGGAAGACCACGCCGGCGATGCCGGTGACCAGCAGCGGATAGCCCAGGCCCAGCAGGACCGTGGTGATGAGGGTGAAGCGGATTGCGGTCTTCCAAACGGAATGCACGGTAAATCTCCTTTAAAACTACCCTCAGGGGCGAAAGCCCCGATTCTTGTCGGCCAGATTGATGTACGGGCTAAAGCCCGTACCCTTCAATAGCGGCGGGTTGCTACGCCAAGTGCGTGAATACCAGAAACATGTCGATGGCCTTGATCCCGATGAAGGGAATGACGATGCCGCCTACGCCATAAATCAGCAGGTTGTTGCGCAGCAGGACATCGGCCGCCTTGGGCTCGTATTTGACGCCTTTGAGGGCCAGCGGAATCAGCGCCACGATGATGATCGCGTTGAAGATGACCGCCGAGAGGATGGCTGAGTGGGGCGAGTCCAGGTGCATGATGTTGAGGGCGTTGAGCACCGGGAAAACGCCGGCGAACATGGCGGGAATGATCGCGAAATACTTGGCCACGTCGTTGGCGATGGAGAAGGTGGTGAGTGCGCCGCGCGTCATCAGGAGTTGCTTGCCGATCTCGACGATTTCAATCAATTTGGTGGGATTGGAGTCGAGATCGACCATGTTGCCGGCTTCCTTTGCAGCCTGTGTGCCGGAGTTCATGGCCACGCCCACGTCGGCCTGGGCCAGCGCGGGAGCGTCGTTGGTGCCGTCGCCGGTCATGGCGACCAGCTTGCCCCTGCCCTGCTCGCGCTTGATCAGGTCCATCTTGTCCTTGGGCTTGGCCTCGGCGAGGAAGTCGTCGACGCCGGCCTCGCGGGCAATGACAGCAGCGGTGAGCGGATTGTCGCCGGTGATCATGATGGTGCGGATGCCCATGGCGCGCAGCCGGGCGAGGCGCTCCTTCAGGCCGCCCTTGACGATGTCTTTGAGGTGAATGACACCCAGCGCCGTGGAGTTCTCAGCCACTACCAGGGGCGTGCCGCCCAGACGCGCGATCTCTTCGACGTTGTCGCGGACCCGCTTGGGCAGCGAGGATCCCTGCTCTTCGAGAAAGCGGGAGATGGCGTCCACCGAGCCCTTGCGGATGCGCACGCCGGGCAGGTTGACGCCGCTCATGCGAGTTTGGGCCGTGAAGGGCACGAACTCGGCGTGGATACCGCCCAGGTCGCGTCCGCGGAGGTTGTACTTCTCCTTGGCCAGCACGACGATGGACCGGCCTTCCGGGGTCTCATCGGAGAGCGAGGAGAGCTGCGCGGCGTCGGCCAGCCGCTCGGGGCTGACGTCGGGGGCGGGCATGAATTCGGTGGCCTGGCGATTGCCCAGCGTGATGGTGCCGGTCTTGTCGAGCAGCAGGGTGTTCACATCGCCCGCGGCTTCGACCGCGCGGCCGCTCATGGCCAGCACGTTGTACTGAACCAGTCGATCCATGCCGGCAATACCGATGGCCGACAGCAGCCCGCCGATGGTGGTGGGAATGAGGCAGACCAGCAGCGAGACAAGCACAAAGACCGTCTGCGGCGCTTTGGAGTAGATGGCGAAGGGCTGCAGCGTGACCACGGCTAGCAGAAAGACGATGGTCAGACCGGAGAGAAGAATACTCAGGGCGATCTCGTTGGGAGTCTTCTGGCGTGTTGCGCCTTCGACCAAGGCGATCATGCGGTCGAGAAACGTCTCGCCGGGGTTGGAGGTGATGCGAACCTTGATCCAGTCGGAGAGAACTTTCGTTCCTCCGGTCACAGCCGAGCGGTCGCCGCCCGCTTCGCGGATTACGGGAGCCGACTCGCCGGTAATGGCCGACTCGTCCACCGAGGCAACGCCTTCGATAACCTCGCCGTCGCCGGCGATATAGTGGTTGGCCGCGACATAGATCACGTCACCCAGGCGAAGCAGGCCGCTGGCGATTTCTTCAAAGCCGCCCTCGGCTTTGTACCGCTTGGCAATCGTCTCGCCCTTGGCCTTGCGCAGGGTGTCGGCCTGGGCCTTGCCGCGACCCTCGGCCATGGCCTCGGCAAAGTTGGCGAACAGCACGGTGAACCACAGCCAGAGGGTGATCTGCAGGTTGAAGCCGAAGCCGACCCGGTGGTTGACCGTGTTGTCGATGAGCAGCGCGGTGGTGAGCACGCTGCCCACCTCCACCACAAACATCACCGGATTCTTGACCATCCAGCGGGGATCGAGCTTGCGCACCGAATCCAGCAGGGCCTGGGCCATGATTTCCGTATTCCAAAGACTTTTCTTATGAGCCATGACAGTCCGTTTCGCCTTGTTCTGATGCAGTGTCGGTACGGGCTAGAAAAGCTGCCCGGCTTTGAGCAGCAGGTGTTCCAAAATCGGTCCCAGGCTTAACGCCGGGAAGAACGTGAGCGCGCCAAGAATCAGAATCACGCCGATCAGCAGCACAGTGAACAGGGCGGTATTCACGGGGAAAGTTCCGGGTGAGGGAGGAACGCTCTTTTTCTGTGCCAGGTGGCCAGCCAGGGCCAGCACCGGAATCATCATCATGAGACGCCCGAACAGCATGTCCCAGCCCAGCGCCACGTTGTACCACCAGGTGTTGGCATTGAGCCCGGCAAAGGCCGACCCGTTGTTGCCCGCGCCCGAAGTAAAGGCGTAGAGAATCTCGGTGAGCCCGTGCGGTCCCTGGTTGGCAAGGCTGGAGAGCCCCATCTTGGGCGAGAGTACGAAGATAGCGGTCAGGTTGAGGATGATGAGCGGAAAGATGAGTACGTAAAGCATAGACATCTTCACGTCGTAGGCCTCGATCTTCTTGCCCAGATATTCAGGGGTGCGTCCGACCATAAGCCCGGCGATGAAGACCGAGAGCACCACGAAGATGAGAATGCCGTAGAGGCCAGAACCGACCCCGCCGAAGACCACTTCGCCGAGCATGATGTTGGTGAGCACCACCAATCCGCCCAGGGGCGTAAAGCTGTCGTGCATGCCATTGACTGCGCCGCAACTGGCGTCGGTGGTGATGGTGGCAAACAGCGAGCTTTCGGCGATGCCGTTGCGCACTTCCTTGCCCTCCATGTTGCCGCCCGGCGCGGCGAGGGTGCGGGTTTGCTCGGCGCCGTGAATGAGGGGATGCGGGTGGGACTCGGCCCAGTAAACCGTGGTGAAACCGGCGGCGAACAGCACGAACATGGCCGCCAGCACCGCCCATCCGTGCCCCGGCGAGCCGGTCATGCGCCCCAGCGTATAGGTCAGCCCGGCCGGGATGATGAAGATGGACAGAATTTGCAGGAAGTTCGAAAACGGGGTGGGATTCTCAAAGGGATGGGCGCTGTTGGCGTTGAAGAATCCGCCGCCGTTGGTGCCCAGCATCTTGATGGCTTCCTGCGAAGCCACCGGGCCTTGCCCGATGGTCTGCGTCTGCGAAGGCTGCTCCAGGGGATGGGCCGTCGTGTAGGAGTGCAGGTTCTGCGGGACGCCCTGGCCGACGAGAAGGAGCGCATAAATCAGCGATCCTGGCAGCAGCACGTAGAGCAGCGTGCGCGTCATGTCTACCCAGAAGTTGCCGATGGTGCCGCTACTGGTCCGCTTGATGCCGCGCACCAGGGCGATGGCCACCACGATGCCCACGCCGGCTGAGAAGAAGTTGTGTGTCGCCAAGCCGGCCATCTCGGTGAGATAGCTCATGGTCGTCTCGGGCGTATACGACTGCCAGTTGGTATTGGTGGTGAAACTGGCGGCCGTATTCCATGCCAAGTCCGGCCCAACAGCCGCCAGCCCTTGCGGGTTCAGCGGCAAGATGGCCTGCAGGCGCTCAATGCCATAGGTCAGCAACATGCTGACAGCCGAAAAGCCCAGCATGGCGAAGGCGTATTCGTGCCAGTTCATCTCCTGGCCGGAATGGACGCCGGAGAGTCTGTAGATGAGGCGCTCGATGGGGCGGAGCACCGGATCGAGCCAGGTGCGTTGCCCTTCCAGCACGCGGGCCAGATAAATGCCCACCGGTCGAACGCTGGCCAGAAGAATCAGGGAATAAATGGCAAACTGCAACCAACCATTGGCGGACATGTCAGAACTTCTCCGGGAAAAGCAGGGTGAGGGCCAGGTAACCCAGCAAGAGAATGGACAGAATCAGCGCAATGACGGTGATGATGTCGGTATGCATAGGGCTACCTCAGCTTCTGACATGCCTTGACGTACAAGAACGCCAGGGCGAAGAAAACTACCGTGAACAGCAACATCGTCAAATCTTGCATCGCAGGTCTCGCAGTTCCAGGAACAGGTCACCGATGGATCTCAGAAGAAAAGGGCTTGCCGGACAGCAATCCGGCGGGTAGTTTCCTCTGGATTCGGGCTCCATGCCCACCAGTCATTCTGGCTAACGTCTCGTTTGAGTATCCAAAGGAATATCTAAATAAAGCGTAAGGGTCTGAGAAGCGCCCGGGGAGAACGCCGGAATATGGGACGCAAGGGGACAGCTCGTCGAGTCCCTTGTCCCGCGCACATGCGTTATCTGCGAACTGCTACTCTTCGTTGCCGGTCCACCCCTCGGGAACGAAACGGTAGCCCACCCATGGCTCGGTCTGGATATACTGCTTGCCGGTTTCGCTTTCCAATTTTTTGCGCAACTGTCCGACGAAGACGCGCAGGTACTCCGGCTGATGGGCCGACTGCGATCCCCACACAGCGGTCAGCAGCACGCGATGGGTCATCACCTTGCCGGCGTGGCGGGCCAGGTGGAGCAGCAAGTCGAATTCCTTGGGAGTCAGATGAATAGGCTTCCCCTGGACGGTGATCGAATGGGCTTCCGAGTCCACGACGAAATCGCCGGCCTCAATGGCGGCGGTGGTGCGCTCCGGTGCGCGGCGCAGATGGGCGCGGACGCGGGCAAGCAGTTCCTGAATGCTGAAGGGCTTGGTCACGTAGTCGTCCGCGCCCGCGTCGAGGGCCTCGACCTTGGAGCGCTCGTGGTCGCGAACCGAAAGGACCAGGATCGGAATCGCGGATTGGACGCGAATGGCGCGGCAGACCTCGACACCGCTCATGCCGGGCATCATCAGGTCGGTGACCACCAGGTCGGGCGGCCAATCGCGGAAGGTTTGCAAGCCCTCCTCCGGATCGTTGGCGGTGCGGACATCAAAGCCCTGCGCGGAGAGCGCGGCGCGCAGCACGCGGGTAATCTGCGGTTCATCGTCGATGATCAGAATTCTTCCGGGCATGTCTTTCTTCTTTCTCCGGAAGATTACATCATCCGGGTGGGCCGGTATGATTCCCGTGGTGAGGATTATGAGATTGCCTTCCTTTTGGCGTCGTGCTGCTCGCTGGTTCGGAGCCACGCTGGTGGCGTTGGCTGCAACCGTGTCGCTGGTCTTGCTCAGGGCCAATTCGACCACGGCGGGGATGGCCTTCCTGGTGCTGGTGGTGTGGTTCGCCGCACAGGCCGGGATCGCTCTTTCGCTCTATATTGCGGTTCTTTGCGCGTTCTCATTCGACTACTTCTTTCTGTTTCCGTACCACACGCTGCGCATCGCGGGTGTGCAGGAGTGGGTGGCCATGATCTCGTTTCTGGCCAGTTGCGTGGTAGTTGGCCGGCTGGCAGAGCGGGCGCGGGGCCAGGCGCGCCAGGCGGAGCAGCGGCGCGAGGACGTGGAACGCCTCTACGAACTCTCGCAGGAGATGATGCTGCAGGAGGACGCCGCCGGCTTGATCCGTGACCTGCCTCGCCTGATCGCGCGCATTTTTGAGTTGGATGGGGTGGTGCTCTACGTCCGCGACGACGATCAGTTCTACACCTCAACCGCCGATCTGCCCATGAGTATCCAGGCCAGCCTGCGGGCCATGACCCACACCCAAAATCCAACGCTGGAGATTCCTGGCGGCTTTACGGTGACGACGCTGATGATGGGATTGCGGCCGGTGGGCGCTTTGGGCATGAGGCAAGCCCTGCTCTCACACGAGGTCGCCACGGCTGTCAGCGGGCAGGTGGCCATCGCGCTCACCCGCGCCACCGCCATCGAGGCTTCAGCGCGCATGGAAGCAGCCCGCGAGGGAGAGCGGCTGCGCACCGCGCTGATCGATTCCTTGACGCACGAGTTGCGTACTCCTTTGACCGCCATCCGGGCTGCGGCTACAACGCTGGTCGAAGGCGATGGGCTGGACGAAGCCGGACAACGGGACCTGGCCGCAATTGTGGATGAGGAAAGCTCGCGGCTGGACGCGCTGATCGGCGAAGCCGTGGAGATGGCCGAGATCGACGCCAACGTGGTGCAGGTGCATTCCGCGCCACAGCATCCGCGTGCGCTTCTGGACCAGGCGGTCGAGGAGTCGCGGAAGGTGTTGGCCGGGCACCGCGTGGTGATCGCAGTCGAAGAGCCTGAGAACCCCGACAAGCCTGCCTGGTTCGATCCGCACCTGCTGGGCCGGGTGCTGCGTCACCTGCTGGAGAATGCGGCCCGCTATACCCCGCCCGGCGGCCGCATCCTGCTGGGCAGCCGCCGGGAAGGGAACCGCTTGGAGTTTCGTGTCGAGGATGATGGCCCAGGTATCGATGCCGCCGACCTGCCATTCATCTTCGAGAAGTTCTACCGGGGCAAGAAAGGCACCGGCAGATGGAAGGGAACGGGGATGGGGTTGGCCATCACTCGCGCCATCCTGCTCGTGCACGGCGGGGGGATCGAGGTGGTGCACGGTACGGCGCGGGGCGCCTGTTTCCGACTATGGGTACCGCTGGTTGAAAAAGAGCCGGCGGGCCAGGGGCCGGAGATCAAGGGCGCGCAATAGCCCGCTCGGCAGAGGAGGCCGGCTCGCCGCTCCAGTTGCAAACAATTTCGCGCCGCTGTTCGGAGCTCTCCATGGCCCACTCCAGCAGGCGCGCCACGCGCCATGCATCCAGGGCCGCGACAGGCGCTGGCGCTTTGCCCAGCAGGGCGTCCCGAACTCCGGCGTAGTAGAGGCGGTAGTCGCCGGGAATGGGCGCAACGGGCCGGGTGACCATGCCGCTGTCCACATCGACGCAAAGGGTGCCCCAGTTGGCAGCCGGTTCCTGCCCCCAAGCCTGGCCGGAAGCGTGGTCGGCGATACGGGTGATCTTGTTGAGAGCGGCCTCCTGCGGGTCCAGGCCCCACTTCCAATAGTTTCCCCTGGTTCCGCGCAGGTGGTAGCGGGGCCGCGTCAGCGCCGAGAGGCAGTTGGCGCCTAGCATGACGGAGAAGTCCGGATAATGCAGCCGAACGCTGAAGGAATCGTTTGAGCCTTCACCATCCCGCTCGCGCTTGACTTCGGCGCTCACCGCCGTTGGCTTGTCGAAAAGGGGCAGGGCCTGGTCAGCGAGATGGGTCGCAATGTCGAGCAGAAGCCCTCCACCCTGTGCCGGATCTTCCTTCCACGCGCCGGATTTTGGGATCGGGCGCCAGCGGTCGAAACAGGAATCAAGTTCGACAAGACGCCCAAGCGAGCCTTCATGTAATAGTTTCTGAATTGTACGGAAATCGCTGTCCCAACGGCGGTTATGGAATGGAATAAGCAATGCGCCGCGGTCCGCGGCAAGCTTGATCAGTTCGGCGATTTCGGCTGAGGCAACCGCCATTGGCTTGTCGACGACGACATTCTTGCCGGCTTCTAGAATCTGCCTGGCGAGCTGAAAGTGGGTTCCACTGGGGGTTGCGACGACGAACACGCCCAGCGAGGGGTCCGCGAGCATTTTTTCAAGAGAGCGGTAGGTGATGATGCCGGGATAGCGTTGTGCGGCGCGGTCAGAATTGCGTTCGACCACGGCGGCCAGTTCGAGCCCTTCGACGGACGAGACCAGCGGAGCATGAAACACCCGCCCGGACATTCCAAAGCCAACCAACCCCACTCGAATCATGCGGCACCCCCGAAGAGCGGCGTTCTAGTCACTGCTCTAGTTAGCCTTCGAGTTTATACCGGGTTTCCGCCAGACGGTAGAGGCGGCGCCACACCAGGCGGTTCATGGTGACTACCATGAGCGAAATGAAGATGGTGGCCAGCAAAAGGATCGGGAATCGTCCGCTGTCAGTGGCGGCGTCAATTTGCGCGCCCAGGCCAACGGTCTGGAGCGTGTGGTCTTTCACGTGTGAATACTCGGCCATGACCGAGGCGTTCCATGCGCCGCCCGAAGCCGTCACCATGCCGGTGATGAGGTAGGGGAAGATTCCGGGGAGGATGAGCCGAGTCCAGCGCTGCCAGCGCGTGAAGCGGTAAAGCGAGGCGACTTCGCGCAGGTCCGATGGAATGGACATGGCCCCGGCGATGACGTTGAAAAGGATGTACCACTGTGTGCCCAGCAGCATGAGGGCGATGGAGCCAATGCCCAGGCCGCCTCCGAGCTTGACCAGGCCGATGAGGAGGATGGGAAAGAAGGCCGTAGCCGGAACCGAGGCCAGTACCTGTGCGAGCGGCTGCACGACGCGCGCCAGCCGGGGACTGAAACCAATGGCCACGCCGACGGGTACAGTCCAGGCAGCGGAGAGGAGAAGGGCAGCATTCACGCGGAGGAAGGTCGCGGCGGCGCCCTCCAGCAGCAGGCGCACATCCGGCCAGGTGACGGTCGCGAGCATGAGAACGGCGCGTGTGGCTCCCCACGCTACTATGGCGATGGCCACGGCGGCCAGAATCCACAGGCCGGGTGAGGCTTTGCGGCGAGTCGGGTCTTCGTCCAGCGGCTGCACGATGCGGCACTCTTTGGTGCTGGCCATGCGGCGGTAGATGGGCTCTTCGATGCGCGTCCAGATGCGGCCGGGAAGGGAAACCAGCAGGTTCGAACGCCGCAGCAATGCAAGAATTGGAGATTTGACCCGATCGGCCGACTCGACCTGTTCGAATTTGAATTTATCGCTCCAGGCGATCAGCGGCCGCCATACAAGCTGATCCGTGGCTACGACGATGAGAATGACCGCGGCGATGCCGCTGAGCAGAGCGCGCATGTCGCCCGAATACGTGGCCGTCTGGATGTAGCTGCCAAGGCCAGGCAACTGAAAGTTGCGCTCGCCCATGGTGAAGGTCTCGCAGAAAATGAGGGCAAACCATCCGCCAGCGACGGAGACGATGGAGTTCCAGACCAGGCCGATGGCGGCGTAGGGCATTTCAAGCTGCCAGAACCGCTGCCAGGCAGAGTAGCGGTAGATGCGCGACGCTTCCACCATCTCCCTGGGAATGCTCTTGAGCGATGAGTAAAAACTGAAAGCGAGATTCCACACCTGGCCGGTGAAGATGAGCAGGATGACGCCCATCTCAATCCCCAGTTGATGGCCTGGAACGAGCGCCACCATGGCCAGCACCACAGGGGGCAGAAAGCTGAGCACGGGGATGGATTGAAGGATGTCGAGGACCGCGATCATCCAGGCCTCGACCCTGGGACTGTACGCGGCGGTATACCCGTAAGTGATGGCGAAGACCAGGCTCAGCATGTAGGCGATGGTCATGCGCACGATGGAGTAAAAGGCATACACAGGCAGCATGCCGATGGAGTTCGAAATGGGCACCACCGGGATCGGTCTGCCCAGCCAGTAGACGCCCGTACTGACGATGGAAAAGAAGATCGTCAGGCCGCAGGCCGCCACTCCCAGATCGATGAAGAATGGCCAGGTGCCGACGGTGACCAGTGTTCGCGCCAGAGGGTGCTGGACCTTCACTCGGACTCCTCGCTGGCGGAAATTTCTTCGTCCTGCGCGTCGGGCAGCACGAAGCGGCGGCGTCCGGCGTCATAGTCGAATAACTCGGCATAGCGGCCCCAAGCCACGGCCGTCTCCATCTGGCGCAGGCATTCTTCTTCACTGAACTGCTCATCGAGCATGTCGAGGAAGAAGTCTTCGGGGACGGTATGATCGCTCTTGGATTCCAAGGCCCGGCGAATCTGGCGAAGCAGCAGGACGTTGGCCACGGCCGCATCGCGGAAGAGTTCCTTCTGACGAAGAATCTCGGAGTTGGCGAACTCCGTGCCACTGGCGGTGATGGCCGCGTCGCCCTCTTCAATTTGCAGGAAGCCGAGCAACTGCGCCGCGTCAACAATGGGCAGCAGGTCGTCGATCTCAAAGGCCAAATCGTCGGCCAGCCGATAAATGTCGTCGCGGCCGCCCTTGTCGAGAAGGAGTTCCAACAGGCCGGCCATGCCGCCGGGCCTGGCGTGGGGCAGCATCTGGTAGTGCATCTGGCGCTGGTCCCGGACGCTGACGGTCTGATCGGGCGCCTCGGCGGGAGCCACGTCCGGCTTGGTCAGCACCTTGTAGATGTAATCCACGAGCTGGGTGAAGGGCTCGGATTTTCGGTCGCGTGGCTGGGCCAGTTGCACGCGGAAATCGGTGCGGATGTGGCCGGGGTTGCGGCCCAGGACGATGATGCGGTCGGCCAGCAGAACCGCCTCTTCGATGTTGTGGGTGACCAGAAAGACGGCCTTGGTGGGCATGGTCTTCTTGGCCCACAACTCAAGCAGTTCGCTGCGCAGATTCTCGGCGGTGAGCACGTCGAGCGCAGAGAAAGGCTCGTCCATGAAGAGCACCTCCGGCTCAACCACCAGTGCGCGGGCAAAGCCGACTCGCTGCTTCATGCCGCCGGAAAGTTCTTTGGGATAGGCAGCCTCAAACCCGTCCAGACCGACCGTGTCCAACATGCGCATGCTGCGGTCGCGGCGCACATCCGGGGCAACGCCGCGAGCCTGCAGCGGAGCTTCGACGTTCTCGAGCACCGTAAGCCAGGGAAAGAGGGCGAAGCTTTGGAAGACGATCGAAACGTTGATTTCCACATCCGCAATCGGCTTTTCATGCCAATAGACCTGGCCGGCCGTGGGTGTGGAGAGGCCGCTCAACATGCGCAGCATGGTCGACTTGCCTGAGCCGGAGGGGCCGAGCAGGGCAACGATCTCCCCAGGCACGATCTTCAGGTCGGTGGCGGAGATAACCTGGATGCGGTTTTCGCTGGGCTGCGCATAGTATTTCTCGATCTTTTCGGCACGGATGATCGGTTCAAGACCCATGGTCTGGCTGGCGCTGGGGAAGCCCGCTTCCTGCATCGTTGGTTCTCCGCTTGGGGTCCGCAGGCCAGGAGCCTCGGCCGGTGGTTGCTCAAAGTGTAGGACGTATCGGTTGCACTGAAATGAATCGGCGTCCACTGCCGCAAAACATTGGTTTACGGGGCTCGTTTGCGGGCGCCTGACGGTGCCTTTTGCCGGTTCAGGGCAAGAACGCTTGCAGAAGATTACCCAAGCTAGCGTATCATTGTGACAAAGAGTCTTGCCAGGGATGTGAATTGTCGTCAATAGCTGTTGGGCCGCGCAGTGTGGACTTCCCCAGGAACATGCGGGCCCTGCAAATCCATGATGTGTCCAAGGGTGTATGCCAGAAAACTCAGCCAAACCGAAGGTCCTGGTTGCCGACGACGAACGCGTGATCGCGGATACGCTGGCCATGATTCTCAACCAGAGCGGATTTGAGGCGCGCGCCGTTTACTCAGGCGAGAAAGCCGTCGATCTGGCTTCGGATTTCAAGCCGGACATGATCATCTCCGACGTCATCATGGCCGATTTGAACGGAATTGATGCGGCTATTCGCATCCGCGCCTTTCTTCCGCAGGTCAAGATTCTGCTTTTTTCCGGGCAGGCCGCAACGGCCGATCTGCTGGAAAAGGCGCGTGCCCAAGGCTACGAGTTCGAAATTCTGGCCAAGCCGGTTCATCCCCAGGATTTGCTCACCAGGCTGCGCGCGTAGTTCTTGGACAGTTCCCATCATGCGGCCCAGAGCGGCTGAAAGCCCTAAGCGAACAGCTCCCGCGGCGGAATTTGAAAAAACTCTTCAAGTGGGATTCCACCGCTCCCAACGAGAAAGTTGCGAGTGGGAAGGAACGCCTTGTCGAAGGCTGCGATGCCGGGAAGGGCATTCTTGCGGCGGCCGCTCTTGACCTCCAGGCCAACGATGCGCGTACCCAGACGAAGAACAAAATCCACTTCCTTGTTGCGCTCTCGCCAATAGAAGAGGTCGTCGATCTCGCCAGTCATGGCTGCTCCCGCAAGGTACGCTCCGACGGCGGATTCGACGAGCCGGCCCCAGTGGTCGGGATGATGGCGAACCCGGGCAAAGGTCATGGCGGTCTGAGCGGTGGTCAGGCCAGTGTTGAAGACCTGAAGCTTGGGCGTCGATGCGCGCTGGCGGACCATTTGTCCCGAATACTTGGAGATGCCGCGCAGCATTCCCGCCCCGGCCAGTAGGTCAAGATAGCCGGCCAGTGTCGTGGTGTTGCCAGCATCCTGCAACTGCCCCGCCATTTTCTGGTAGGAGAGGATCTGGCCGGAATACTCGCAGCCCAGTCGAAAAACGGAGCGGAAGAGGGCCGGTTTGTCGACACGGGACAGAAGAAGAATGTCGCGGGCAAGCATGGTCTCGATCAGGGAATCGAGCAGGTAGCGGCGCCATCGCTGCTCGTCGCCAATCAACTCCGCCGCTCCCGGATACCCCCCGAAATAGATGAACTGGTCGAGGGTCCAGCCGAACGCTTCGCGCATTTCGGCAAATCCCCAGTGGCCGATGCGGGAAAGCTCGAAGCGGCCGGCGAGGCTCTCGGAGAGGCCGTTTTGGACCAGCAGCGGCGACGAGCCGAGCAGAACGACACGCAGATCGAGCCCCTCTGCCGAATCCTCATCCCACAGCTGCTTGACGGCCTCTGACCAGCGGGGAATCTTCTGCACCTCATCGATCACCAGCAGCCAACTTCCGCTTTGACGGCAGTGCAGGCGCGCCATCTCCCATTGTTGGGTGATCCAGAAGTTGTCGCCGGGGGCGGGATTGTCGGCAGTCACATAGGTCGAGCGGTCGCCAAAGGCCTGCATCGCCTGGCGGGCCAGGGTTGTCTTGCCCACTTGGCGGGGGCCAGCCAGGACCTGAAGGAAGCGTCGGCGGTCACGGAGGCGCGTGATGATGGGACCGAGGATGGCGCGGGTAATCATGTTGAATCCAGGAGCCTTACTGGAGAGTGAACGACGTCGTTGGCGAATAATCCAGGTACTGAGCAAAATTTATCATAGAAACGAGCAATTTTACTCAATATGTTGAGTAAAATTGCTCAGCGTATTGAGTAAAATGTAAATTGTTGCGTAAATTATTCATTACAAACGATGTATTCCTGGCACGGAATGAGGGTCAGATCTCCCGTCGGCCTTCCAGGGAGTGCGCCATCGTCACTTCGTCGGCATATTCGATGTCACTGCCTGCAGGGACGCCGGTGGCGATGCGCGTGAGCCGGACTGGGAAGCCGCGCAACGCGGTGGCCAGCCAGTTGGCTGTGGCTTCGCCTTCAAGGGTGGGACTGGTGGCCAGGATGACCTCGTCCACCTCGCCGCGTTCCACGCGGGCGACAAGCGTCCGGGTGCGTAGCTGATCGGGCCCGACGCCATGCAGCGGCGAAAGGGTGCCGTGGAGTACGTGGTAGACACCCATGTAGCTGCGCGTGCGCTCGACCGCCTCGATGTTCGTGGGCTCCTCGACCACGCACACCTGCCGCTGGTTGCGTGTGGGACTGGCGCAGTAGGCGCAGGGGTCGACGTCGGTGACGTTGTTGCAGACCGAGCACAGGCGCAGGCTGGCCTTCAGGCCCCGCACGGCTTCGGCCAGGGCCGCCGCATCCTCGTCCGTGGACCGCAGAATGTGGAAAGCGAAGCGCTGTGCGCTCTTGGTCCCCACCCCGGGGAGCTTCTTCAACTCTTCAATGAGCCGCGCCATCGGCTCGGCATAGCGTGACACCGTGCGCGCCTCCTCTGGTTCCTGTTCTAGAGCGTTCGATACACGAGGCCGGCAAACTGGTCTCCATTCATAGCGCCTTGCAACAGAAAGACGTTGTCACCGAGCTTGGTGGCCTTGATCGGCGTCGCAGCTCCACCTGCGCGCATCTGGGCCAAGCGGTCCACATGCGCGTCCGGCGCAGCCTGGGCTTGCATCCAGCGCGGAGCCAGCGCCGCGCCGCTTGCCGCCACTCCCAACTGCTGAAAGCTCCGACGATTCAGTCCATCGAGCATTGTTCGATCCTCCTCAAGGTCCGGTCTAACATGCGAGATGCAAGAATCAATCAAGTCCCGGCAATTTGAGCCCGCCCAGCATACCCTGCACACTGGATTGCATGGCCTCTTCTGCCTTGTTGCCGGCTTCGTTCACTGCGGATACCACCAGATTCTCAAGCATCTCGACGTCCGGCTTATCGCCGCTGAGGCCGATGACTGCGGCGGGGTCGATGTGGATCTTGAGGAGTTGTTTTTTGCCGTTCATGGTCGCGGTCACGGCGCCGCCGCCGCTGCTTCCCTCAACCACGGTCTGGCCCAGCTTGCGCTGCACTTCCTCTTGCATCTGGTTGGCCTGCGAGAGCATCTCCGACAATTTGAGCGGGTTGAACATGGCCTGTTTTTCCTCATCTGGAGTGTGCGCTTACTTTTGGCGGAGGTCGACGACGCTGCGCACCTCAGCCTTGAAGATCTCCCGCGCCCGCTGAACCAGCGGATGATTGAGCGCGGCCTCCTGGATGCTGCCGGCAATGGGCGCGGCCATGGAGGCCGCAGCCTGCCCGGCTTTCTGGCCGTTGGCCTCGCCGGGAATCACCAGGAAGCGGCTGGGAGCGCCGAGCCGCTGCAACTCCTGGCGCATGATTTTCTCCGCTGCGGCATTCACCGTCAAGGCCAGCATCTTCTTGCCCATGCCAGTGACTTCAATGCGCAGGCTGGCGCCATCGAGAGTCCAGGCGCCGGCGCCCAGCAACTGAGCGGCCGAGACATGGCCGGCCTCGACCAGCGCGGACCCGATGGCGTGGCGGATGGACTCGATGCTTGTCGGGCTCGCCGCCGTCGCTTGCGGAGCCTTCGCCAGCGCACCTTCGGTAAGCGATGCGGTAGAAGCGAATCCTGTGGCTGGAGTCGCCGAGACAGCGAATGGCGTCGTGCCCTGAAACGGATTTGCGAAGGCTTGGACTGCCGGACCCGTAGCAACCGTGGGAACCGGAGCGAGCGAAGGGAGTTCCATTGTGGCCACTGCCGCAGTGGTTGGAGGCGCGCTCGGACTCGCGTCCAGCTTCGATTGGGAACCGTGGGGCTGGGAAATGCTTGGCGTGGAGCTCCAACTGCCGCCTGCCGGCCCGAAAGGCGAGAGAGACGGCGCCGGTGGAGGAGCCGGTGACGCGGCCGGGCGCGCGGGGCTCACGGTTGGCCGTGGAGTGAAAGCCGGGGCGGAAGAGCGCACGCCAGCGCCCGTGGCTACTCCGCTCAACAGTTCTTCGAGCGGCAACAGGCGCTGGGCGTGTATCAGTTTGAGCAGGCCCAACTCCAGGTGAAAGCGCTGTTCCTGGCGGTAGTTCAAGTCGTCGAAGGTGCGCAGGACGATCTGCAGATTGCGGGTCAGCTCCTCTTCGGTAAACAAGAGGGCGGTGCGCGCGGCGCGAGCCCGTTCGTCTCCGGAGATTTGCAGCAGTTCGGTCTGCTCGCCGCCGATTTTGGCCATGAGCGTGTTCCGCAGGTAGCGGACCATCTGGCGCGCCAGCGACGATGGGCTGTGGCCGGCATTCACCAGCAGGTTCAACTGCTCCATCAGCTCGGCGCTTTGGCCGGCGGCGATGGCCTCAAGCAACCGCTCGAAGACGGCGTTGGGCACCGCGCCCATCAGCTCGCGAATCTGCGCCGACGAGAGCACCGCGCGGCCATTCTCGACCGGAGCGGAGGCGATTGCCTGGTCCATGATGGAGAGCGCGTCGCGCATGGAGCCGTCGCCGGCCTCGGCGAGCAGAGCGAGTGCGGCGTCCTCGGCGGTCACCTCTTCCTGGGAGGCGATCATCTTCAACTGGGCGAGGATGTCGTCGAATTTGACGGCGTGAAAGCTGAAGTGCTGGCAGCGGGAGCGGATGGTCTGGGGAATGTCCTC
>Ga0181520_10003321_pt1 | contig 28424 bp, 23 predicted proteins | sample PEATcosm2014_Bin_29_FD_132451 | JGI IMG/M metagenome (GOLD analysis project Ga0181520, IMG submission 132451) | Peatland microbial communities from MTU Mesocosm Facility, Houghton, MI, USA - PEATcosm2014_Bin02_30_metaG | ecosystem: Environmental > Terrestrial > Soil > Wetlands > Peat | place...
CGCCGAGACGACGGTAAAGACGGTATCTGCGACTGCTACTTGCACGCCGCAGACCTCCGCCACACCGTCCGCAGCGGATGCGGACTACAAGGCAGGCGCCGCTACGGCGTCGTTCAACGTAACCGCTCACTAACGGCCGGCGGGTTTCGAGTCTCCTGGATCGAGACCCGCTTGTAAAGCTAACCGGCGGAATTGGCCCTTGGGCCAGTTCCGCCGGTTTTTTCTTTGAAGGGCGAGGTTTCGGAGGTTTCGGAGGCAGGGGCATCTCGCGCAGAGGCGCAGAGGCAAGGTCTCAGAGGTTTCAAGGTTTCGAAGGTTTCAAGGTACCGACACAATATCTGGTCCCCTTACAGGGTTGTCATGCTGAGCGGAGCGCGTAGCGCGCAGTCGAAGCACCTATGCACTCTCGTGCACGCGCACGATATCGCGGGCACGAGAGTGCATAGGTGCTTCGACTCCGCGCTGGCGCGCTCCGCTCAGCATGACAATCGTTTGAGGGGCGAGATATTGTGTTGGCACCTTGAAACCTCTTTCCCCCCGCGCCTCCGCGCCTCTGCGCGAAATGCTTTGCCGGCGAAACCTCCGAAACCTTTGAAACCTCTGCCTCCATGAAGCACGTACTTGGTTCATAAAATCCTCCCGCAACTCGCGACAGAGAACAAATCCCGGCCAAAAACCTGAATTCCTGGTTAACCCTAGTCAAGCAAGTGCTTGATTCCATGGGATTAAGAAATGCTAAGATTTCCGCTTGACATAAGAGAAGAATCGCCATAAATTGACCAACGTCAGCCGATATGCAGTCTAAGCACTTGCTTTATTTCCACAGATTTAATGGCGACTGAGGAAAAAAAGAAGTGAGGCGAGTGTTCCAACCGGCCCAATTCCCCCAGAGGCTGGCTGGCACTTCGAGTCGCGAGTCGCGAGTTGCGAGTTGCGAGACCTGGACGCGAGTCGCGAGTTGCGAGAACTGAGACCCGAGTCGCGCTCCGCGGGCCAACGGCCAACGGCCAAAGACCAACGGCTTCGAGTGGTAGAGCTGTGGAAAACACCTCGCTAAGTGAGGAAGGCGAAGCTTGTCGAATCCTGGGAACTATCCTTTCGTAAGTTATTCGGACGCGGTAGCGGGAAGCAACGCGGCATTAAACCCGAGCGAGTGCCCTATGACCTGGTTCGCCGTCTATACCACCCCACGCCACGAAAAACGGATCGCCACCTACTTTACCGACCGGGAAATCGATTATTACCTGCCCCTGTATCGTTCGGCGCGCCGCTGGAAGAATCGGACGGTAGCCGATGTGGAACTGCCGCTGTTTCCCAGCTATATCTTTGTGCGCATTGGACGCTATGAGCGCGTGCGGGTGTTGGAAGTGCCCGGAGTGCTCTCGATTGTGGGCGGCCGCGAACCGGCCCCCTTGCCCGAATTTGAAATCGAATCGCTACGCGCCGGCCTTCATCTGCGGCAAAGCGAACCGCATCCCTATCTGGTGATCGGAGAACGCGCCCGCATCCGGACGGGAGCCCTGGCGGGGATGGAAGGCGTATTGATCCGCAAGAAGAACAATCTCCGCGTGGTCCTGACCCTCGATATGATCATGCAGAGTGTCGCCGTGGAAGTGGATGCCGACGATCTGGAAGCGGTCGGCCCACGTCCGCAAAGCGTCGGTCTGCCCCCGGCTTCGCGCGTCACCATCGCGTAGGGCGCCATGGCGCTATTTCAAATTTGGTAATTTGTAATTTCAAATTGAAACCCGGTCGGTAGGCCACCACGATTCGAGCACGAGCCGCCTTTCAATTTCAAATTACCAAACTCAAACTTTCATAAATTACCAAACTCAAACTTTCATAATTTCGTACTTTGTAATTTTAAATTTAAACCTCGCCGCCGAGCCCCAACACTTCGAGTACAACCCGCCTTTCAATTTCAAATTTGAAATTACCAAATTTGAAATTACTGAATTAACCAAAGGAACTTACCGCTATGACTCAAGCGAATAACGGTGCGCAAGAGCGCATCGTGGAAGCAGCGGTCCAGTTGTTTTCCCGGCAGGGATTCAGCGGCACCAGTACGCGGGAAATCGCGCGTCTGGCCGACGTCAATGAAACTTCCCTGTTCCGCCATTTCCCGCGTAAGCAGGATGTGTTTTGGGCGGCGATGCAATCGCGCCTGGATCGTCTACGGGTGCGCAAAGAGCTGCAACTGGGATTGACCCAGGGCGGCAACCCGGAGCTGGTGATTCCGCTGATTGTCGAGTTGTTGGTGCATACCACGGTCTATCAGCCGGAGCTGATTCGGCTGCTCTATGTGGGATTGCTGGAGCTGCGTCCGGGAGCCGAACGCGTCTATCGCCAGCAACTGGCGCCCATCTTTCAGTCGATCCATGGCTATCTGGAGCACTGCGTCGAGATCGGCTTGCTGCGCGGCATCGATCCTTCCATCACGGCTGTGGCCTTTACCACCACCATCCTGGCCCATCAGGGCATCTCCACGCTGTTCAACAATAGCGGAGCGCCCTACTCCAACGCCGAAGAGGCGGTGGCCGCCTATACCAAATACTGGCTGGCGGCGCTAATGCCAAACGGCAAGGTTTCAGAGGTTTCAAAGGTTTCAAAGGTTTCGGAGGTTTCCGGGCGCAAGGTGGGGAATGGCAAGGTTTCCGAGGTTGAGGAAGTTTCAGCGGTAGCTAGTAGATAGTAGCTAGTAGTTAGGGGCCGGGGTCGCCCCTAACGGCTAGCCTGGATTATTCACGCAGCCTGAGAGCCTCGGTGGCCTCAGGGTGGAAGCACCGGGCTTTAGCCCGGTGAATTCAAGCGCACACGCAATGGGCTTTAGCCCCGGTACGGACGAACCCGGGGCTAAAGCCCGCAACAAAGTGATGCTCTAGCCGCCGGCCTAAAGGCCGGCTCTTCCACCGTAAACACGAGACATTCTCTCCGTGAGAGGATCTGATGGATATTTCAGGCTAGCCATTAACTACCAGCTTCCGCAGTCCCTAACTACTAACCCCTAGCTACTAACTACTATCATTTAGGACATTCATCATGGCTTCACGGCATCGACTCGTCCCTTCTTCTTTTGGTTTTTGCGGGATCATCGGTTTGCTCGCGCTCCTGTTGGGAACCCTGTTGAGCGCGCAAACGGCGCCGGCAAGAGATAAAACGCCGGCGTTGCCCGTCCCGGCGGTCACGGCAACGACCACCGCTCCTCCCAGCCTGCCGGGACCGGACAGCGATTTGATCATCAGTCCCGATGATGTGCTGGACATATATGTGATGGACGTGCCGGAGCTGTCGCGGCAATATCGCGTCAGTCCGGGGGGAACCATTCTGTTGCCGTTGCTCGATAAACCGATGATGGCGGCGGGAATCAACGTCTCCACCTTCTCGGCGACGCTGGCCAAGGAACTGAGCCAACGGGGCCTGGTGAGCAATCCGCACATCATGATCTCGATTGCCTCCTCGCGGCTGAAGGCGGTAGCCATTACGGGCGCGGTGAAGCGGCCACAGATTTATCCCGTCTTCGGACACACCACGTTGCTCGACATGTTATCGCAGGCCGAAGGACTGGAAGCCGATGCCAGTAAAGTGGCCATCGTCAGCCGCGGCGACCTGGGCCAGCAGATGGCGAAGTCGGGCGAGCGGGTGCAGACCATCGACCTGAAAAAGCTGATGGAGACCGGCGACGCGGCCCACAATATCGACATCTATCCCGGCGATCGCGTCACCATCCCGCGCGCCGGTGTGGTTTATGTGGTGGGAGCGGTCAACAAGCCCGGCGGCTTTCCCATTAATTCCACCGGCGACGGCATGACGGTATTGCAAGCCATCGCCATGGCCGAAGATCTTAAACCCACGGCGATCGGGAAGAAGGCGATGGTGATTCGCGTGGACACCAATGCTCCCGATGGCCACAGCAAGATTCCGCTCAACGTCAGCGACATTCTGTCGGCCAAGGTTGCCGATCCGGTGTTGCAGGCCAACGACATTCTATTTATTCCCGACAGCCAAAGCGCTCGAGCCATGCGCCGTGGACTGGAAGCTATCATTCAAACCGCGACCGGCGTCGCGATCTATGGCAGCCGATTCTAATAAAGGGACTCCCTCATGAACGGAAATGGACATACGGAACACCGCGAATTGGTTACCACCGAGCGCCCGGGCAACTTAGCCTCGCCGCGGTACTCGCCGCCTTCGCTGGAAGGCGAATCTTCCGGCCCGCAAAGTACGCTGTCGCTGGCCAGCTACTGGCATATTCTGCTGAAACATCGCTGGACGATTCTGACGACCGCCCTGGTGCTGACCACCATTGTGGCCATCGTTTCCTTCCGCATGACACCCATCTATAAAGCGTCCTCCCGGGTGCAGGTGGAAGCTGAAACGCCGCTGATCCAGTCCATCAGCGAGATGTATGAGAAGGCCGACGCCGACGACGCCTTTCTGCAGACCCAGATTCAAGTGCTCAAGAGCGAGAGTCTCGCCTGGCGCACCATCGAACAACTGGGTCTGACGCAGCATCTGATTTCCCCGGCCCGCCTGGCGAAAATCGATCCCGATAAGCGCAAGGTCGAACTGATCGCCACCTTCGAGCGGGATCTCAGCGTCGAACTGGTGCCCAAGACCCGCATGCTCATCGTGGGCTTTGAAAGCCCGGACCCGCAGTTGGCCGCGCAAATTTCGACCACTCTGGTGAACAATTACATCGACTACAACTTCCGCTTGAAGTATGACGCCACCCGCCAGGCCTCGGGCTGGATGGAACAGCAACTGGACGAACTCAAGGCCAAGGTGGAGACCTCGCAACAAGCGCTGGTCCAGTACGAACGCGAGCATCAGATCGTCAACACCAACGACAAGCAGAACGTGGTGGAACAGATGCTCTCCGATTTGAGCCGCGATTTGACCAACGCCGAGAGCGAGCGCGTGCAAAAAGAATCGCTGTATCACGAGGTACTGGCCAACCGCGCGCAAGTCGCCGCCCTGGCCCACAATGAACTGCTGCAACGGTTGGAGGAAAAGGCTTCCGATCTGCAGGGGCAATATACCGAAGCGGTTTCCCAGTACGGCCCCAACTTCCCCAAAGCGGTGCGCCTGCACGAGCAGATCGATGAAATGCAAACCCAGATTCAAACCGAACAGACGCGCGTGATCGATCGGATTCACAAAGACTATGACGCGGCGCGCAGCCGGGAGAATCTGGCCAGCGCGGCGGTGGGCGCCCAGAAAGAGCAGGTCGGCAAACTCAATCAGTTGCTGGTGCAGCACAATCTACTGCAGCGCGATTTTGAAGGCAATCAGCAGCTCTATCAGAGCCTGATGCAGCGCTTGAAAGACGCTACCGTGTCGGCGGGCTTGCGCTCCACCAATATTCACCTGGTGGATGCCGCGTTGCCGCCGGCCTCGCCGGTGCGGCCCAAACGGCCGCTCAATATTGCCCTGGGGTTCCTGGCGGGAGTGGTGCTGGGAGTCATGGGCGCATTCGTGCGCGAAGCGTTCGATCATTCCATCAAGACGGCGGAAGAAGTGGAAGCCCTGATGGACGCTCCCACTCTGGCAGTGATTCCGCTGGAACGCTCAGCCTTCTCCTCCAAGCCGGCCTTGACGGAAGGCATGACCGCCGAAGAAACCAAGGCCCATACGCGCAAGTCGGTGGCCTTAACCATCCTGGAAAAACCGCAATCGGTGCTGGCGGAGGCTTACCGCGCCTTGCGCACCGCCATTGTGCTCTCCCTGGCGCCCAACGCGCCCAAACTTTTGCTGGTCACCAGCAGCCATTCGGGCGAGGGCAAGACCTCGACCGCCTTGAATCTGGCGCAGACCATGGCGCAACAAAAAGGTCCGGTACTGCTGATGGATTGCGATCTGCGTAAGGGCAATATCGCGCGTCTGCTCGGGCTGAACGCCAAACAAGGGTTGAGCACGGTGCTGACCGGTAACGATAAGTTGGAGGACACGCTGCAACAGTTCGGCCCGCAGCCCAATCTGTGGATTCTTTCCGCCGGACCGGTACCGCCCAATCCCGCCGAACTGCTGGCCTCCGAGACCATGGCCGAACTTTTCCGCACCCTCGCGGCCCGCTTCGAACATGTAGTCGTCGATTCCCCGCCGGTCTTGGCGGTTACCGATGCGACCATCCTATCCAGCATGGTGGATGCCGTGGTGCTGGTGGCGGAAAGCGGACGCACCGCCCAAGCCGCCTTATTGCGCACCCGTACCATATTGGAAAACGCCGGCGCCCGCATTCTGGGCGTAGTGTTGAATAAACTCGACCTGCGGCAACTCGGCTACTATGGCTATGCCGGGTATTACTATTATCAGTATTATTCGCGATACTCGTATACGAAGCAGTAGTTAGTAGCTGGTAGTTAGTAGCTAGGGGCCGGGGCCGGACAGTAATAAGTAATAAGCCAGAACCGCGGCGCGAACAGCGATAAGCAATAAGCGGTAAGCCAGCACTGCGGCACCCAGGGTGCGCGGGCTTCCAGTTCGCTCCGCCTTGCTTCTTTCAGGATTTAGGAGTTAGGGGCCGGGGCGCGGCTGACTCGCAACTCGCAACTCGCCCGCTTCGGTTGCCTCAGGGTGGAAGCACCGGGCTTTAGCCCGGTGAATTCAGGCCCAAACGCAAGGGGCTTTAGCCCCGGTGGGACTGGCTCACAACTCGCCACTCGCAACTCAAAATGAAACTTGCAACTCACAACTCGCCACTCGCCACTCGCCTGACTCTCGGTTCCCCCTGGCGGATACTGCTGTTTCTGCTGGTGGTTGCGGCGCCGGCCTTCGTGCTGATTGCCAAGACCATACGGGTCTCGCTGGCGCAGACGTGGGGCGCTGAATTCGAGGTCAGCGATCTGCAGCGCGCGCTGGCACTCGATCCGGATAATCCGCAATTGCATTACACCCTGGGCATGACCTATCTGTTTGGCGGCGAAGCTACCTCCCCGGATATGGCTGTGAAAGAGATGCGTCTGGCTACCGCCCTGCGTCCCAATTCGACGACCTTTTGGTCCGGACTAGGCAAGGCCTGCTGGATGGCCGCCGATCAGGATTGCGCCGACCAGGCCTTCGATCGCGCCGTCGCCCTGGGCCCCACTACCCCACGCTATGCGTGGGATGCGGCCGTCAATGCCATTGGCGCCAATCGCCGCGCGCCCGCCACCGCGCATCTGAAGAAGTTCTTGCAACTCCAGCCGGATGGATATCCGCAAGTCTTTCAGTTGGCCTGGCGCGGCTTCGGTGCTTCCAATGCCATCTGGCGCGAGTTGATCGTGCCTTCCGACAACACCGATGCCCAATTGGCCTATCTGGAGTTTCTCGGCGAGAATGGCCGTTTTGATATGGCCGGCCAATACTGGGCGGAAATGGTGGCGGCTCACCGCATACTGCCGTTTGCCGCCGCCAAGCCTTATCTGGAGGAGCTGTTGGCTACCGCCCATTATCATGAAGCGGCGGGAGTGTGGCAGTATCTGCGGCAAACCGGCGCGTTAGGCCGCTCGACGGAAGAAACCAACCTGGTGTTCAATGGCGGCTTCGAGCAGGACCCTCTGGGCGCGGGCTTCGACTGGCGCCTGCAGCCGCAACCCTACGTGACCGCGGATTTTGCCGACTCCGCCGCCCACTCGGGTACACACGCTTTACGCCTCGACTTTACCGTTCCGCAAAACCTCGAATATGAACCCATTCAACAACTGGTGGCGGTAATTCCCGGACAGAGCTATGCGTTAAGCGCCTATGTGCGCGCCCAGTCGCTCACCTCCGATAGCGGTCCCCGCTTCCGCGTTACCGATCCGCAATGCGCCCCCTGTTTGGACGTGGCTACCGACGGAGTGACCGACTCGGCCGTCTGGCGCCAAATCGGCCTGCGCTTCACCGCCGGACCGGCGACCGAGGTTGTTCGCATCTCCATTTGGCGTCCCCGCAGCCGCGTGTTTCCCATGGAAATCAGCGGCAGCGCGTGGTTTGACGATGTCGAGCTGAAACAGGTGCGGTAGATTCGCGAGTCACGAGACGCGAGCACCCCGGACACGGGTCGCGAGTCTCGAGACGCGAGCAAACCGGGCGGGTTCGTGTCAGGGCACGACTTTAGTCGTGCCGTAACGGCAACTTTATGATGGCGGCTTTAGCCGCTGGCGCAAGATTGGCTGTTCCATGTCGAGACCATCGCGACCGTCGGATTTCAGCAACGCGAAGGGCCAGCCGCGAACTTTTTCACGACCACGAAAACGTTTAGCGGATGTTCCCTGCTCCAGACGGAACGGATGGCGAATCTGATGATCGACGTGCTTCGATCTCTTGTCGTAAAAGAAAAATTTACCGTGCACGATTTTGTGGTCATGCCAAATCATGTTCATATTCTCGCGACTGTGCCTGGAAGTATGAGCGTTGAAATAATGATGCAATTAGTGAAAGGAGGTTTTTCTTTTCGCGCTAAAAAAGAGCTGGAATACGCGGGCGAGATATGGCAGCCTGGCTTTTCCGACGTTCGCGTTAAAGATAAGCAGAGCTTCAGGCAGCATCAACTGTACATCTACGAGAATCCCGTCAAAGCAGGCTTGGCAAAATCGGCGGACGAATACCCTTACGGATCGGCATTTTTAAAAAAGCAAAAGCGCTCAGGGGCTAAAGCCCCAGCCCAGGAGGCCCGTAACGGCACGACTAAAGTCGTGCCCTGACACGTGCGTGTCTTACGGCCCGCAACTCACAACTCGCAACTCACAACTCGCAACTCACAACTCGCGACTCGCGACTCGCGACTCACTCGCAACTCGCAACTCACGTGAAACTTCTTAATGTATAAACCGAGCACTCCCGCGATCATCGATACTCCGGAGACGGAGACTTCCAACTCTTTATTTGTGGCGACCCGCACGGCGCTGATGGTATTGCTGATGGCTTTGCCGTTGGCCTTTGGCGCGGTTTTGCCTTGGGGTTGGGGGGCGATGACCGTGCTGGCGGCATGTCTGCTGGTGCTGTGGGCGGCGGGCTGCGCGCGCGCCGGAATGGTCAATCTGGTCTGGTCGCCGCTGTATGTGCCTTTCGTCGCCTACTTGATCATGGCCGCCGTCCAGATACGCTTTGCCTTGACTATGGATCGCGTGGGCACGCGCGAAGCGCTGATCAAGTTGACGGCCTACCTCATCATCTTCTTCCTGGCGCAACAACTGTTTGCCGACGCGCCGCAACGCATCTGGCGCAGAACGGCGGGGGCCATAAGCTTATACGCCTTCGCCATGGCGCTGTTCGCCATCATTCAATTGTTTGCCAGCCCCGGCCTGTTATATGGCTTCATTAAGCCCCGGTGGGGCGGCATGGTCTTTGGTCCGTATGTCTATCACAACGCCTATGCCGGACTGATGGAAGTGCTGATCCCGGTGGCTGTGGTGTTTGCCGTGAGTTTGCGCCCCCGGCATCCGGCCAAGCCTTTCCTGGTGTTTGCCATCTTCATCTGCGTGATTTCGGTGTTTCTCTCCGGATCGCGGGGCGGGTTGATCGCACTGGCGGTGGAGTTTGCCTTTCTGGCCGCGGCCATATACTTTGGCCAACCCGGCACGCGAGGGCGAAAACGCGCCTTGCTGGCCGGACTGATGCTGGCGGCCATTGCCGGCGCATCCTTCTCCTGGCTCGATCCGGGAGATATATGGAAGCGCTGGGAGGCCGTGGCTCATACGCCGGAAGTGGCTTTGGGCGACCGCGATAAAGTGACCAAAGACACGTTGCGCATGTCGCGCGATCACCTGAGTCATGGCGTCGGATTGGGCGCCTTTGAAACCGCTTATCCGAAATATCAGACGGTGGCCACCGATCTGGTCTTCGATTACGCGCATAACGATTACGCGCAATTGGTGGCCGAATCGGGCGTGCTGGGATGGATTCTGATTCCCGTGTCCGTGCTCGCGTTCGTGCTGCTATCGTTCCGCCGTCTGCGCGCCCGTTTGGAGCACCCGACCGGCTGGCTGCAATTGGGGGCCGCGGTGGCGGTCTGCGGATTGCTGGTCCATAGCTTATTCGACTTCAACCTGCACGTGCCGGCCAACGCCGCCTGGTTCACCCTGTGCGCCGCCTTGGCCACGGTGCAAGTCACCGCTCCGCCTCCCATGCCGAAACGCCACTGGACGCCGGCACGAAATCTGGCGACGAATGTACTGCCCCCGGATTTTTCCATCATGAATCCGCCCAGTTAGTAGCTAGTAGTTAGTAGTTGGTAGTTGGTAGTTGGGGGCCGTGGTTTGATGTCTTGCCAACGACCAATGACGGTCTTATAGGAGTTAGGCCCCCTGGGTGCGCGGGCTTCCAGCCCACATTCCGGTGCGGGCTGGAAGCCCGCGTACCCAGGACAAGAATCGTTCCATGAGTCGTAGTACCCGCGCCGCCCACGGATTTCTGACCAGCGCACTGCAATATGTCGCGCAGATAGTCCTGCAAGGACTACTGGCCCCCATTGTCCTGAAATTGGCGGGAAGAGAAACCTTGGGGGCCTATGCCGTATTAATCCAAACCTTGGCCTATCTGGCACTGGTGGATTTTGGCCTGTCGTTTTCCCTGGAGCGCTATCTGGCACAAGCGACAGCCCTGGATGACGGCGGGAAGCGGTTCCGCCATCTCTTCACGACTACACGAACGTTTTATCTGTTGACCAACGCGGCTTTTGCCGCACTGGTGATAATCGCCAGCTTTCATGTGGGGCATATCTTTCATTTTTCTCCACTGATCGAGCGGCAGGCACGCTTGGCGATGTGGGTGATTGCCGCCTGGGCGGTACTGCGGACGCCGTTGATGGGCTATAACATCGCCATGATTGCCACCCAGGACATGGCTGCGGCCAATATATTCGCTTCCATCGTTGGCCTAAGCCGAGCACTGGTGGCGCTGATCGCCGTGGCCAGCGGCTTCGGATTAGTAGGGTTGATGCTGGCTGCAAGTATTGCGGAGGGCATCGGCACCCTGATCTATCGCCGTAGATTTCGACGGCGCAATCCGCAGCGGATTCCCAGCTGGGGGTTGCCGCAACCGGGCTTATTGCGCGAGATGCTGACCTTCGGCGGCTTCGTTTTCATCGCCAACATCGGCGGCATGCTGGCCTTCAACTCGGGCAACATGCTGGTGGGCTATTTGTTTGGCGCGACCATGGCCAGCGTTTTCTACACCACGCAAATGCCCACCATCATGGGCAACAACATCGCCCTGCGTCTCGGAGATAGCGCCGCGCCGGCCATCAATGAAGTCTATGGGCGTGGAGACCGCGGCAGTCTGATAGGTATTTACACGCGTGTCTATCGCTGGAATATTCTTCTGTCGAGTCTATTAGCCCTCGGCGTTCTGCTATTCAATCGCGATTTGGTGAACTGCTGGGTGGGGCCGCAGCAGTACGGCGGACGGCTGATGACCGTCTGTCTGGCGGCTTTTGTAATGATGATTGCACTGGAGCATGTGAACGTGCTGTTCGCCGTTGCCTTCGGCTGGGTGAAGGCACTGAGCGTGCTCGCGGTCATTCAAGCCTCGGCGAATGTGACTATGGCCTTATTCTTTGGGCGACGCCTGGGCATGGGCGGCGTCACCTTGGCAGTGGTTGCTGCCCTTGTTCCCAAGTCGCTGTACCTATTCCGCCGCTTTAGTCGAGAATTTGAGATTTCGATGTACTCCTTATTTTGTCGAGTCTCGCTCCCCGCCGTCGTCCCGACGCTGGTCGCCGCAGGCGCGGGACTAGCGGCCTCTAGATACTTGCCCGGCCACGGATGGTTCAGGTTTCTAACGGAGATTTCCGTTTGCGCCTGTGCCTTTGCAGTGACGGCATTCCTAGCATCCACCACGGAAGAAGACCGGCTTACGGCAAGGAAGGTTTTTGCCTCCGCGATGTCCGCGATTCGAGGACGCTCCCGGTTGGTGGATGTTCCCGTTTCGGAGGAATTGTCCTGACCGCGAGGTACAACAACGACCTTCCGCTGGTATCCGTGCTGTTCGTCACCTACAAGCGGGTGCATCTGCTGCGGCGTACGCTCGATTCGTTTCGCAAGAATACGGACTACCCTAATCTTGAGCTTGTAGTAACGGACGACGGAAGTCCGGCCGCGGTACAAGAACAAATTCGCGGCTTGACCTTCGATAAATTTGTACTCGCCCCCAAGAATCGAGGCATGGGAGCTAATGCCAACGCTGGTCTGGCAAATTGTTTGGGGAAGTACATTCTGTTTCTTCAGGATGACTGGGAGTGCCAGGGGCCTGCCTGCTATTTACGCGATGCAGTAGCCGTAATGGGAGCAAACCCCAACCTCGCCATTTTGAAGTTTTACGGCAAGCGGCACTCGCCAGGAAGCACGCCTCTAAGCGGCAGCACGGAACCTTGTTACGAGATTAAGACCGAGGAGCCCCCGGGGCCAAATGGGTATTGCATATACTCCGACACACCTCATCTGAAGTCACGCGCTTCTCTGGCTGAGCTAGGGCTGTACCGCGAAGGCTGCAAGATGGAGCAGAGCGAAATCGATTACGACCAACGCTTCAGCACACAAACCCGGTATGCGGCAGCCTTCTTCCCCACCTACTACAATCGCTCATTTGTGCATACCGGGGGCGATGAGAGCTTCCGGAAAGCGGCGTTGAGCTACAAGCTTCGCCGGCTTTTTACGGTCTGGGCCTCTCCGGTTAGGAAGGTCTGTCCGGAGTTCTACGACGCCATCCGGCGCAGCTATCGACGTGCCGTTCGCCTGCGTTCTTAGCTGGTCTTCGGCCGACGCAGCGAAGCATTACAATGAACGTTCTTCACATCACGGCGGACCATGACTTTGGCGGTACGGAAAGCATTTTGGTCAACTGCGCGAGATATCGTGACGCTTGCCCAGAACTGCACCAGGAATTTTTAATGTTTAAAGATGGAATTCTAAAGGAGCAGCTGCTGGCACTCGGGGTAAAGGTCCATATCCTCGGGCAAGTTCAATTAAAGTGGCCAATCAGGGTTCTGCAAGCAAGATACGCATTTCGAAAGATTCTCGCACGCCAACACTATGATTTCGTGATCTACCACCAGCACCCCTTTATGCCGCTCGCTCTAGACAGCGTAGCAAAGACCTTCGGATGCCTCAGCGTGCGATGGTTTCATAACCAAATTGAAGGAAACTACTGGCCGGAGATTGCCTTAAGGAAGTGCAAGCCCGGCTTTCCCGATCTATCGATCTTTTGTAGTGAATTTCTTAAACGGCAAACTGGTCGCCCCGGAAACTCCCGGGTACTCTATCCGCCCGTGCCCCCGAACAATGCCCTGCTGTGCCCAAATGAGCGTAGCGAGCTGCGAAGGGAAGTCGGTACTGCGGAAGACGCAATCGTAATCACCCAAGTCAGCCGATTAGGCAGGGACAAGGGGCATCGCGAGCATATCGAAGCATTAGCGCTATTGCGCGATCAGCCCGGTTGGGTATGTTGGATGGTCGGGGGAGCCAGCGGCGAGGAGGAATCCGCCTATCTTGCTCAACTGCAAGCACTGACACAGCAGCTGGGTATAGCGGGGCGAGTAAACTTTCTTGGCAGGCGAGCGGATATTGCACGTTTACTCTCCGCTTCCGATATTTATTGTCAGCCGAATATCCCCCTCCCCTCTTACTCGGGGAAGGAGCCGGAGACCGCCAGATGCGAGGCCTTCGGTATCAGCATTATTGAAGCGCTTTATGCCGGACTGCCGGTGATCACCAGTGCCATCGGCGGCGCACTCGAGATTTTGACGGAAACGACTGGCACCATGGTGCCGCCCCAAGATGTGCGGCGGCTGGCCCGCGAACTTAAAAACCTCATAGAGAATCCCCAGCTCAGAGAGATCGCTCGAACAGCAGGGCCAAGACGAGCGAGCGAGCTTTGCAATCCGGCGAGCCAAGTCTTGGAGTTGAAGCAAATACTGCGGAACGTCAAGCAGGGTTCCGCTACAATCGCCCGCCATGCTGCCATTTGAGGACTCCATCGGCCAAGTGCCACCGCCAGAAAGACCCAACGCCGACGCAAACATGCCAGGGAGATCAAGGTGTTAGTTTACATAGCCGATTTTGAGGGAAGCGAGTTCGTCGAGCAGGTGCGGTTGCTCGGCCAGGCAGCAACCCCAAAACTTCACCTGATCACCAACGATCCCGACAGTGCTGATCTGATCCTTTTTTCCGCTGGGTACCCCTTCGAGTCGTGGTACCGAGGAATTCTTTCGAATCCACTTGTCCATCATTTTCCGGAGAAGTGTTATCTGTATTCCGACGGTGATTTATTTCTTCCAGTGCTACCAGGAGCATACGCATCGGCGAGAGTTGGGGTCCTTGGCCGGGGCAGAACCACCGGCGCGCCATACATCACACCGATTGCCAATCCCTTTGTTGCTCCAATGTGCCTGGAAAAGCACTACCTCTTCTCGTTTATCGGGGCCTCCAGCTCGTGGACTCGCAAGCGGTTATTCCGAATCGACTTTCACCGAGCCGATGTCCTTGTCGAAAATAGCACCTCCCTTTATCACCATTGGGCGGATGATCTTCCCGAGCGGGAGGCGCAACAAAAGAGATACGCAGAAATTATCGCCCAGTCGCACTTTGCTTTGTGCCCTCGTGGTGCGGGAGCGGGCTCGATAAGACTGTATGAAGCCATGAATATTGGAGTGGCCCCAATCGTACTGTCTGATCGATGGGTACCTCCCGAAGGCCCAGATTGGGCGAGATGCTCGATTCGCGTGCTAGAGAAAGACATGCCGAACCTGCCAGCCATTCTTGATGAGCGCAGGAGTGAGAGCGAGGCAATGGGTGCTGCCGCGAGGGAAGAATGGCAGCAGTACTTCGCCCCCGAAAAACTCTTCAATACGATCATTGACGCTTGCGAGTCAGTACGGCGGCGGAAACGCATTCCTGAGAGATATTTTCGATTTCTTCGGCCATTGATTATTGAGACTAGTTGCATGAAATGGAAGACGCGCCAGTTGCTACGCTCTGCAATCCTACGGTCAGCCGATGGACTTGGGCTCAGGCGACTGTTGCCGCCCATTGCGAATCCTCCATGGCACGAATGAGTAACTTGTGAATACCTGCCTTAAACACAGGAAAGCGAGTACGCAATGCTGAGTAGCGGTCGCATGCTCAAGCCTTTACCGCTCCGTCTTGGCGCCTTTGGTTGGATTACAGGGACGGCCTTTGCCTATTTTCTGGCGCAATTGGCGGTAGGCACCGACTTCAGGGTCGCCATTCTCTTTACCCTGGCCATTGTCTTTGGTCTAGGAGCGGTAAGGGCGGCCGGTGGTCTTCGCTGCGCCTTCGGCATCCTGAATGCAGTCCTTTTGGCGACCTTTCTTTTGGCTGCTATCTTGCTCAAGGTGCTTATGGGGGAACCGGCAGATACCAACTTGTATTCGCCGGTGACCACATCCCTGGTGATGGCCTTGGGTTTCCTGGGTTTATGGATAGCGACGGCCGCGCTCCTGAGGCTTCCAAGACCCAAGCGGCAACTGATGCCCGATAATTACTCGGCACGGGAGTATCTAGCCCTGGCGGCGGTGCTCTTGGTACTTACATACGGCGGCTACTTGATTGGCATGAGGCCGGATCTGGAAGGCGAAGGCATGCAGACCGGTGGCATTCTGGGCTATGCGCGAGCCCTTGCTTCTTTCCGCAGTTTCGTCATTGTGGCCGTCATGTTTTATGTGTGGAAGGCCGGTCACAAGCGCTTCCTCTCCCATCCCTTGGTCATCGCCGTGCTTCTTTTTCAAACGGCCGCCGGCATTTTGGCTACAGGCAAACAAGAAGCGATGGAACCGCTGTTTCTTTACGGAGTAGTTGCGGTCATGCGGTTGGGGCTGGCGAATCGAAGAATATGGATACTAGCGACATTGGCCGTCATCTTTTACGCCGGACTCGTATATCCATACTCCCAATATGTTCGCTTCAATGGAGGACGGCAAGGCAACGCCACATACCGCGTCCAAGCCGTTAGCGACACAGTCTGGCGTCTGCTGACCGATCCAACCTTCCGCGACGTGGTTTCCGCCCGTATCGATCTGCCCAGCAGGCTTTATTGGAATTCCCCTTCCTTAGCACCGTTTAGCCGTTTGGCAATGGTTTGTGAAGCCGATCGTCTAATTTCCGCCACGGAACGGACCGACAGCTTTACCGGATGGGAAACCATCACTTGGGGCTTCAAATTGTTGACTCCGCACGCGCTACTGCCGAGCAAGCCAATATATCCGGCCAACAACTACCTCGCGCACATTGCAGGCGACGCGGCAATCCGCAACGATGAGACGCAGTGGGCCTACGGAGTGTTTGCGAATCTTTATAACGCTTTTGGCTTGACTGGCGTTTTATTGGGCAGCATTATCACGTTCGGCTGTTTCTACTATTGGCTCTCTTTATTCTTCGGTAATCCGCATTGGACAGCCGCTCCCACCGCCGGGTCGCTAGGCTTGATCTTTCTGATCGCGTCCTACCAGCACGCCCTCGTCGAAGATTCGGTGTCGAGCGTTATCGCGTCGCTCACGGGTCCGGTAATCTTAGCGTTTATGTGTTATCTCGCGCATTGGACGGCTGGCATGTTTCCAGCCATCCGCCAGCCCATCGGAGTTCGCCGAGGGAATCGCTTTTCACCTCCCCTCCGGCGCCCGTCCCGGCCGCCTTTCGACGGACGCGCGCCGATGAATCCCTTTCCCGGTCCCAAAGGTGGCCCAGGAATCCAGCCATGAGAATCATCGTCGTCGGCCCTGTGTTCCCCGATTCCTTTGCCCGCAATGTAGTGGTAACCCTGGCGGAGATGGGACACGAGGTCCATTCAATATCCGGCACGCGCACGCGTCATCAGCAGAATCCCTGGCTGCGCGGCGCATGGGAATTAGCGCAAAAGGCCTTTCCGGCAATTGAAGAGTCCGGCCATAAGGCTATGGTTCGGCAGGCGAAGGAGTTGGCTCCCGACTTGGTATTGGTCACTTGTAAGGTCGTGCCGCCACCGGTAGTTGCCGCTATCAAAGCAACCTGTTCGGCCCGGGTGGTGTGCTGGTACACCGACCCCATAACGGGTTCACAGCGTCACTATCTCGCCGCCAGCCCCTATGACGCGCTATTCCTCAAAGAACCTTATCTCGTACACATCCTGCGGGAGAAACTCGGGCTGAACACGCACTTGCTGCACGAGTGCTGCAACCCTCGCTGGCACCGGCGGGTGGAACTCTTCGAGCCCGACCGCGCGCGCTACGCGACACAATTGGCAGCCTTTGGTTCCTTACACTATTACCGGGCACGTATGCTGGAGCCGTTTTCCGCCTCCGACTTGAAGATATGGGGCGCCTACAGCCCGTCCTGGATCGTTTCCCCTTCCAAGCAGCGTTACATGAACCACTTTGTAGCCGAAGAGGAGAAGGCCAAAGCCATACAGGCAGCACAGGTAGTGCTGAACACCATGGGCTACTGGGAAATCGAAGGGCTGAATTGCACCTTGTTTGAGACCGCCGGCTGCGGCGGCTTTCAAATCGCCGATTGGAAGCCCACGATGGCTGAGTGCTTCGAGCCGGAGCGCGAGATTGTAACCTTCCGCACTGCCCAGGAGCTGAAAGAAAAAGTCGCCTATTACCTGGCCAAGCCCGACGAACGCCAAGCTATCGCCGACCGCGCCTACGCCCGCGCCCATCGCGAGCATACTTACGAACATCGGCTGCGAGAGATGTTTCGGGTTCTCGGGTTAAGAGCTTTCACCGCAGAGGCCGCGGAGGGCGCAGAGAAAAACAACAAAAAGCATAAAGCCGCAGATCAACGCGGATGAATGCAGATTCGGATAATGCACCTCACTATGGGTCGATGCTGCCAGCCGTTTTCTATCAGCGTTTATCTGCGTCAATCTGCGGCTAACGGCTTGTTTTTCCTCTGCGTCCTCCGCGTCCTCTGCGGTAAAAAACTGGAAGTTTTTGCTGGAGCAAGAATTTGATCGGCAAGACGGCACTTAAAACATCGTTGCTATTTTTCGTCTCGCTGGCGATGGCGCAGACCAGCCCGACGACGGATGCCGGAATTCGCGACGTCACCGACTTCGCTGGCGACTCCATCGCCACGCGGGTGCAGGCGGCTTGTGCGGATTTGCATAGCCGGCAAGGTGTGGTGATGGTGCCCGGGACGATGAGCGACGGGGTGGTGGGAGCTTTTCCGGACAATTGTACGGTGCTCGATTTTCGCGGGCGCTCCGGACCCAACGAAGAGGGCATGGAGAATACAGGCTGGACCAAGGGCCTGCTGCTACGCGGGCGTTACTCACACGATGACAGCCGCGATGCCGGACACAATATGCATATGCAACCGCTGCACGTGCATACCGACTTTTGGTCGGGCGGGGAAAATGATTGTTGCGCTAACGGCTTTCATAAAAGTTACGTCAGTGGAGTGGCTTCCACCTTGGCGGCGCATACGCCGGGACAAAAGTTTTCCTTTTGGGGATGGCAATCCAATTTCAGCGACGGCGACAACATTGCCGGCTACTTTATTGCCCAAGGCTGGGGCGGCACCAGCGCCTGGGATGATGAAGGCACCACCGCGCTACGCGGCCAGGCCTATCAAATGGATACCATCTTCACCGCCAAGGTGACGGCCAACCACGGCGGCATTCTGAGCTATACCAACGCCCGCTATGAAGAGACGCGGGGCGAGAAGCGTTTGCTCATCATTACCACTCCGGCCAAGGTTTACGCCACCGGCAGCATCGCGAAGATCACCGGCGCACCGCCCTCGGTCAATGGAAACGGGACCGCTTGGGCGCGGGAGTTCGGAGTGGGCGCAAAGTCGAATCTGTGTTTTTCGCTCAATTCCGAGACACAGCAAGGCGTAAAAGAAGTCATCCCCATCGCCTCGGTCGATTCCGATAGCAAGCTGACGCTAAGCTATACGCTCAAGAACCGTGTGCAAGGCTGGGAGGTTGCGACGGGCGGTCCCTACCAGATATTTCACTGCGGTGTGGTCACGGCATTGGCTCAAGTAGGCGGTCTGGTGGTCGAACCCCAGGGCGACTTTATGGCCGGCGACAGTATCGAGATGCCGTTGGCTTATAACCACGTCCTGATCGCCGGCCGGGTTACGGCGAAGCAGCAAATTCGCCAGATCGGCAATGCCTCCATCGCCTTCGACGTGAACAACGTCGGCACCTATCGCATGGATCGCGGTCTCAACATTGTGGGGGCGTTCAAACGGGGCATCGTCATTGCCGGCCGTGAGCCCAACGAACAACCCTCCAGCGAAGCGGCCATCCATTACAGCGGCAAGGCCCCGGGAACCATGATACGAGTGTGGGATCCGCAGAAAGACAACTTCATCTCCTTTCTGCAGACGACCGAAAACGTTGCGGGCACAGTGGATTTTGGCTTTGACCGCAAGACCGATAGCTGGCAGTTCCAGAAATCGCGTGGCGCTTATGCCTCGGTCAGCAGCGCCGGAGTCGCCAGCTTTCAGGGTGGAGTGGTGGCGCCCACCTACCAGACCACACTGACTACGCCGGTATCGTCGCATCAGACCTGCACCGCCGGACAGATGTGGGCGGACGCGGACTATGTGTACGTCTGCACGGCCGCCAATACGATTAAGCGGGCAGCACTGAGTTCGTTCTGAGAACAGGCAAAGAACTTGGCGCGAAGGAGCGGTGGAAGCGCTGGCCTTTAGGCCAGCGAATCAGGGCTTCTTTCGAGCGGGGCTTCAGCCCCGGCGGGATCGAGCCAGGGCTAAAGCCCAAGACAGAGTGTCGCTCTAGCCGCCGGCCTAAAGGCCGGCTCTTCCACCGTAGACACGTGACATTCTCTCGGCGTCCGAGAGGATCTGATGAATAATCCAAGATAAGGGAGCAAGGGCGCGACGAAACACAGCGGCGCAGTGCTGGCCAACGGCCAAAGGCCAAGGGCCAACGGCTTCTCTATGAAGATTCTCCACGTAATTCGGACTTTGGATCCCGCTTGGGGCGGGCCTGTAGAAAGTATCCGCCAACTGGGCACCGCCCTGATGGCGCGGGGATACGACGTGGAGGTCGCCTGTCTGGATGCTCCCTCGAAGCCTTGGCTGAAAGACTTCCCGGTTCCAGTCCATGCCCTGGGATCCGCGCTGGGCCTTTACGGTTTTGGCACGCGCTGGGCATCGTGGCTGCGAAAGAACGCCCGCAACTACGACTTCATCATCATGAACGGCCTGTGGCAATACCATAGCTTTGGGACTTGGCGAATCCTGCGCAAGCTTGGCGTTCCCTATGGCATTTTTCCGCATGGCGCATTGGATCCGTGGTTTAAGCGGCAGTATCCGCTGAAGCATTTGAAAAAGTGGCTGTATTGGCCGTGGGCGGAATATCGCGTACTGCGGGATGCGAAGGCTGTATTTTTCACCTGCGAAGAGGAGCGAATTCTCGCCCGCCAATCTTTTTGGCTCTATCAATGCAAAGAGGTGGTAGTAAATCAGGGCACTTCCGCCCCCACCGGAGACGCGGCGATCCAGAAGGCGGCATTTTTCGCGGGTTTTCCCGGGTTGCAAGGAAAGCGCCTGGCCCTGTTCATGGGCCGCATTCACCCCAAAAAGGGATGCGAGCTGCTGATTGAGGCTTTCGCGGCAGTGTTGCGCGATCAACCCGACTGGCATCTGGTGATGGCGGGACCCGATAGTGTGGGATGGCAGTCCAAGCTCACCAGCCTCGCCCGCCATAAGCAGATTGCCGACCGGATCACCTGGACGGGCATGATCTCGGGAGAGGTTAAATACGGCGCGCTCCAGGCTTGTGAAGTTTTTGTTTTGCCCTCGCACCAGGAGAATTTTGGCATTGCCGTAGCCGAGGCCCTGGCCTGCGGTCTTCCTGCCCTGATATCCAACGCGGTAAATATTTGGCGCGAAGTCGAACAGGATGGCGCCGGACTTGTGGCCAAAGACGACTTCGAGGGTACTTGCTCGCTCCTGCGCGACTGGCTGGCTATGCCGGAGGCGGGCAAACAGCGGATGAAAGCGCGAGCGACAGAATGCTTCCGCAAACGCTTTGAAGCCGACCAGGCCGCGGAAAGACTCATGGCGGCAATTAAGGATGCCGTCGCTCCACTAAGTACTCCGGAACCCAGGGCCACGAAGACCTCCGCCCCCGGGACGCTGAAGATATTGCATGTCATCCGAACGTTGAACCCCGCTTGGGGCGGCCCGGTGGAAAGCATTCGGCAATTTGGTTGTGCTGTAACCAGTCGCGGACATAGCGTGGAGGTCGCGTGCCTGGACGCGCCCGAGGAGCCTTGGCTGAAAAGCTTTCCTCTCCCCGTGCATGCCTTGGGGCCGGCGATGGGGGTATATGGTTTCGCGGTACGCTGGGCGCCCTGGTTACGAGAACATCTTCGTGACTACGATTTCGTAGTCATGAATGGCATCTGGCAATACCACAGCTTCGGGACCTGGCGAGTGATTCGCGCCCTCGGCATTCCGTATGCTATTTTTTCCCACGGCGCGCTCGATCCCTGGTTTAAGCAGACTTATCCGCTGAAACATTTAAAGAAGTGGCTGTACTGGCCCTGGGCCGAGTACCGCGTTTTGCGCGATGCCCGAGCGGTACTGTTCACATGTGAGCAGGAACGGCTATTGGCCAGGAGATCCTTCCGGCTGTATCGCTGTAACGAGCTAGTGGTCGGTTATGGAACCGCGACGCCCGGGGGCGATGCCGCCCAACAGAGCGAAGCATTTCATGCGGCGTATCCCGAACTACGAGGTAAGCGCATTGCGCTCTTTATGGGCCGTCTGCATGCGCGCAAAGGATGCGACCTCGCCGTGGAAGCCTTCGCGGCGGTACTGGGCTCGGACCCTTCCTGGCAGTTAGTGTTTGCCGGACCGGATCAGACCGGGTGGAAACGCACCTTGCAACGGAACGCGGAACGGACTGGCATTGCCGACCGGATCACCTGGATCGACATGCTTACCGGCGATGCGAAGTGGGGCGCCCTACGCGCGGCGGAATTCCTATTCCTGCCCTCCCACGGAGAGAACTTCAGCATTGTGGTGGCCGAGGCGCTGGCCTGCGGGACTCCCGTTCTGATTTCGGACAAGGTGAATATCTGGCGAGAGGTGCAATCGGCCAACGCGGGATTGGTGGCGCCGGATGATCTCGCGGGTTCCTCGACGCTGCTCCGCACATGGCTGGAAATGACCGAAACCGACAGGCAACAGATGCGGCAACACACCCGCGAATGCTATCGGAAGAACTTTGAAATCGGCGAGGCTGCCCAAAATCTGGTGGCATTAGCCGAGAGCACGGTCCCACACGCATGAGATCGGCAGCCCCAAAGATGGCCATTGACCCGCACGCCCCGCCGGCGGTCATCCGGGTTACGCAGTATCAGCGCAAGCCGTACGGCTCGTTTTTCAGTTTGGAGCGGGTATTCGATACGCTGCGGCAGTCCTTACCTGCCAATATCGTTGCTCGCGGTTGGACGTGCCGCTTTCAGAGCCGCCGCTTTGTGCGCCGCTTGCTCAATCTGATAGAAGCGCCGTTTCATCAGGGTGAGATCAACCATATTACGGGGGATGTGCATTATCTGGCGCTGGCGCTGCCTCGGCGCAAAACCATACTCACCATTCACGATTGCGTCGGCCTGCACTTCTGGAAAGGCTTGAAGTATTGGAACCTATGGCTGTTCTGGTACCGGCTTCCCACGCGCCGTGTAGCCGCGATTACGACGGTATCCGAATTCACGCGGCGGGAGCTCGTGCGATATACGCACTGCGCGCCGGAACTGGTGCGGGTGATTCCCGATCCACTCACTAGCGGCTTTTCTCCCAACCCCAAGCCGTTCAACGTGGAAAGACCGGTCCTGCTGCAAGTCGGCACGGGCGAGCACAATAAGAACCTCTGCCGAGTGGCCGAAGCGCTACGCGAAATCCCTTGCCGGTTGGAGATCATCGGCCGCGTGAGCCCACGCCAACGCCAATCTTTAGAGCTCAACGGAATTTCTTACGGCGAGCAATACAATTTATCGGACCAGGAAGTTCTACGGCGCTATCACGAATGCGATATGGTCATATTTGCTTCGACCTATGAGGGCTTCGGCATGCCGATTATCGAAGCGAACGCCATTGGCCGTCCGGTAGTCACCAGCAATTTGGGTGCGATGGCGGAAGTCGCCGGTTCCGCGGCTGGTCTGGTCGATCCTTTCGACTGCGCTTCCATTCGGCAGGGGATATTGAAGGTAATCGCGGACCCGGACTATCGTAGTGATCTAGTGGCTCAGGGCTTTGAAAATGTGAAGCGCTTTCGCGCCGACGCTATCGCCGCCCAATATGCGGCATTGTATGGCGAAGTGCTGGCGAATTCGTCGTGAGTGGGAAGAAACGCGGATTCGGCATTCTTATGGTGGAAGCACCGGGCTTCAGCCCGGTGACTCAACGTTCGTTGGCAGAGGGGCCTTTAGGCCCAGTGTATGCTGTTCCGAGCAGTTTCGGGAGGTAGCCAATGCCAATGGCTCCCCAAGAACTGAGGTGGACCCCGCGCCACCGGGCCTAAAGGCCCAGGTTTTAAGGACGTTTGGTTCGTCGGGCTAAAGCCCGACGCTTCCACCTCGGGAACATCCTCTGAGGCGCTTTGAGACAATGGTGAAACCGGAACGAAGAATTCGAATTGCCTCTAATCGGCGGAGATCGATTTGATTCAGGACTTACAACGCGCTCTTGAACTCGTCCAGGATGGCTGGTCCCGTCTGCGTATCCTTGTGGTCGGGGATATCATGCTGGACAAGTATGAGTGGGGAGACGTGGAACGTATCTCCCCCGAAGCGCCCGTTCCGGTGGTGCGCGGACTCTATCACACGGAATCGCCCGGGGGTGCCGCCAATGTCGCGATGAACCTGGCCGGTCTGGGCGTGCATACGATTCTGGCCGGATTGGCCGGCGCCGATGACAGCCGCTCCAGCCTCGCCAGCTTGTTGCGGAAGGCGGGCGTTGAAGCTTGCCTCATCGAAACCCCGGGAGTGCCCACCACCACGAAGACCCGCATTATCGCCGGACATCAGCAGATGTTGCGGCTCGACGTCGAGCATACCGCCCCTGCGGCGCAAGCGGCCTGTCAGGAACTGGCATTAGAGCTGGCAAAATGGGTTGAGGCGGTGGATGCAATTGTGCTTTCGGATTATGCCAAGGGCGTGTTAACCGCGCCGATCTGCGAGCAACTGATTGCCGCCGGCCGGGCACGGGGTATTCCGGTGCTGGTGGATCCCAAGGGACGCGACTTCGAGCGCTATGCCGGCGCCCTCACTATCTGTCCTAACCTTCGCGAGCTATCCGTGGCTATGGGGCAATCGCCCGAAGATGTCCAGTCCCTGTTCCACGCGGCGCAGGCGCGCCTGGCCGCGCTCGGTTTGGAGTATCTGACGGTCACCATGAGCGCGCGGGGGATTGCCGTGGTACGTCCGGATTCTATCGTGGCGGTACCGGCGCGGGCGCGGCAGGTGTTCGACGTCTCCGGCGCGGGCGACACGGTGATCGCCACCCTGGCCGCCGCGTTGGCTTCCGGGCTCCCTATCGAAGCTGCCGCCGAACTGGCCAATCTCGCCGCCGGTGTTGTCGTGGGAAAGGTCGGCACCGTGCCCATCCAGCGCCATGAATTGCTGGCGGAGCTCTCCGCCGGACTGGCCGTACACGCTGAACAAAAGATTCTCGATCGCCGGCAATTGTCGGCCCGGGTAGCGGCCTGGAAGGCCAACGGCGACAGTATCGTATTTACCAACGGCTGTTTCGATCTGCTGCACGTCGGCCACATCACCTTGCTGGAGGAGGCGCGCCGCGAAGGCGCACGCCTGGTGGTGGCCATCAATAGCGACGACTCGGTGCGCCGCCTCAAGGGCGCCAACCGGCCTTTAATCGGCCAGACCGAGCGCGCGCGCATTCTGGCAGCCCTGGCCGCCGTCGACGCGGTCACAGTCTTCGAGGAAGATACGCCGCTCGAATGTATCTGCGAGTTACGCCCGGACGTGATCGTCAAAGGCGGCGATTATACCGAGACCGAAGTAGTCGGCCATCTGGAAGTCCGCGCCTGGAACGGGCGGGTAAAGATTGTGCCCACGGTGCAGGGGTATAGTACGTCGAATTTGATCGATAAAATGATTGGCGGAAGGATTGAGTAATTGGGTAATCGGGTAATTAAGTAATTGCCCCGAGCCAAGTCTTCGCCGGGTTTCAATTACTCAATTACCCGATTACTCAATTCCACAATGCAGGTTCTGTGTCCTCTGCGGTGAAAAAATAGATGCTTCTTTGTCCCCAACTCGCCTGTGTTTTCCTCGATCGTGATGGCGTCATCAATCAGGCGCCGCCGAATGAGGGCTATGTGACGCGGTGCTCCGAGTTGGTGCTGCTGCCCGGCGTGCCGGAGGCTATTCGTCAGTTGAACGAAGCCGGGATCAAGACGATCGTGATTACCAACCAGCGCGGCATCAGTCAGGGACTTTATACCCACGAAGAGCTGGCTCATATTCACCTTCACTTGCAGCAATTATTGAAGGCGGAGGGCGCGCATCTGGACGCGATTTATTACTGTCCGCATGACCGCGATTGCCGGATCTGCCGTAAACCGGAGATCGGCTTGTTCCAGCAGGCGTTCGCGGAGTTTCCGATGATCAGCCCCGCCACCAGCGTTATGATCGGCAATTCGCCCGGCGACATGCAGGCGGGACGGCGCGCCGGTACACATACCATCCTGATCGCCGAAGCTGCCGAGATTGTAGAGCAAGAAAACATTGATGCCGTCGCCACTTCCCTGCCGGAGGCGGTGGGGGTGCTGCTGAGTAAGAATTGTCATGCTGAATGACGCACCCGTCTGGCGGCGGGTCCATAGTTCCAGAAACTTCGCGCGTCCGGTGTAGCGCCGGCGTCTCGCCGGCTGTCCTGTGGGCGTCTCGCCCACAGGGTTTTGCTGCATGCACTGGTACGGCCGGGACGGCCGCACCGACAGCCGGCGAGGACGCCGGCGCTACCCTCAATAGCGTGCCTACCGAAGCGATAGGGTTTGCAAAAGAGTTTGCGCGTATGAATTCAGAAACTCCAGATAAACCGTCTCTTTCCGACCCAGCACCACGGGTGCAGGATCTCCAGGCCTTTCGCCTGCCTGCGAACTTTCGCGGACGGCCGGCGTGGTTCGTGCAACTGTGGTCATTGGTGCAGACGACTCTATTTCGTCTGTCGCCGCGCGTGCTCTACGGCTGGCGGAACTTCCTGCTTCGCCGCTTCGGCTGCCAGGTGGGCAAAGGCGTGCGCATCCGGCCCACCGCCCAGATTACCTATCCCTGGAAGGTGGCCATCGGAGATTGGTCGTGGATCGGCGATAACGTCACCTTGTACAGTCTCGGGAAAATCGATATCGGCGATAACGTCGTAGTTTCGCAAGACTCCTACATCTGCACGGGCAGCCATGATTTTCAAAGTCCCACCTTCGATATCTGGCAAGAGACGGTAACGATTGAATCCCAAGCCTGGCTCGCCACCGGAGTCTTTGTCGCTCCGGGTGTACGGATTGGCCACGGCGCTGTGGTTGGAGTACGTAGTCTGGTTCTGCAAGACCTCCTTCCCATGACGGTATACGCGGGGAATCCGGCTAAAGTAATTCGACCGCGACTCATGCCTGACCTGGATAGGCCTCGTCCTTTCCGGGGCTAAAGCCAGGTTTTTAAGACGTTTGGTCGTCGGGCTAAAGCCCGACGCTTCCACCGGTTGCAGAACGGGCGCTAGAACAAATTTCGAACACGCGATTTCCTTGCGGAAAATGTAGAACTCTAGTCACTGGTAGGCCAGAACGGGCCACAACAAACTTCCGTTGTGGAGTAAAGCAATGCTGAAAAGCCTAAACCTATACAATTTTTATTTTCGATTGCTGGCGTATGTGCTACCGCTGCCATCATTCCTGATCTCCGGCTTTCTATGGTTCTTTGTCTTTCGAACCGCCCAGCACAACAGCCAAATGATGGGAGTCCATCGCTATGTGGAACTGCTGGTGTTTACGACGTTGTTATGGTCGATCCTGGCGGAGCACTATCGCCTGACCAATCTCTCGGAGTTGTTTGCGGCGGATAGCGGAGTTCGGGCCACCATCGTTTCGGTGCTCGGAACTTATGCCATCACCCTGGTGTTGATGTACTTATGCCGCATTCTCGCTATTTCCCGCGCCTTTCTTGCCCTGAGCGCCGGGATGCTGTTTCTGCTGACCATAATCAGCCGGTATCTCTGCAGAAAGATCATCGGCCAGGCCGGCCATTATGCGCCCAAGCGGCGCATCCTGATCATCGGCGCCGACGCCTACGCGCGCCGCTCGGCTGCCACTTTGCTGCAGGGACCATTTGCCTGGGGCTCCATTTACGGGTATGTGCGCCTGCCGGGACAAACCGTCGCCGTCCAAGGCGGCGACATTTACGATTTTCGCGAATTCGTCAAAGGTTCGCTGTTGTCCGGCATTGACGATATCGTAGTGGCCTTGGCCCCCGCCTATCTCTCTTTGCTGCCGAGAATCGTCAAAATCGCCGAACGCCACTACCTCCCGGTGCGGGCCGTTCTGGATTTCGGTTCGAAAGTGGTGGTGCGCGATAAATTCTTCCAATTCGGTGGACTGCAATTTGTGGACCTCGGCTCCGGCACGGCTGAGTCACTCGAGTATCTGTTGTTTAAACGGGGATTCGATGTGGTCTTTTCCCTGTTCGCCATTCTGTTTGCCACGCCGCTTATGGCCCTGATCGTCGCCAGCATTCGTCTCACCTCCAAAGGGCCTATTTTCTTTGTGCAGGAGCGTGTCGGACTGAATGGCGAACTGTTTCCCATGTACAAATTCCGCACGATGAAGGTGGCCTCTTCGGAGGAAAGCGACGTGCGCTGGACCACCGGCAATGACCCTCGCTGTACCTCCGTGGGCAAACTGCTCCGCCGAACCAGCCTCGATGAACTGCCCCAGTTCTTCAATGTTCTTTTGGGACATATGAGCGTGGTCGGACCACGTCCCGAGCGGCCTTATTACGTACAGAAATTTCAGCAGGACTACGCCCAATACAACTGCCGCCATCGACTGAAAGTCGGAATTACCGGCTGGGCGCAGGTCAACGGCTATCGCGGCAATACTTCCATCGAGAAGCGGGTGGAACATGACTTGTACTACTTGAGCAACTGGAGCTTCATCTTCGATTTGAAAATTATTCTGATGACCGCATTTCTCGGCTTGGTAAATAAGAACGCGTACTAGGGTGGAAGCGCTGGTCCCGCCGAGCGGGACCAGCGAAATGAGCGATGCAGTGTTGCGCGCTTTAGCGCTGGTTCCTTCCTGCCTGGGGCTAAAGCCCCCTCGCATTCGCGCTGAATTCACTGCATCACGGGCGCTGGAAGTAGATCCTGCACCACCGGGCCTAAAGGCCCAACCTAGGCGAGCAATTTCGGCGGGCTAAAGCCCGCCGCTTCCACCGCTCTGCGTCCCAATGTTGTGGGTGAATTCACGTA
>Ga0181520_10003322_pt1 | contig 28423 bp, 12 predicted proteins | sample PEATcosm2014_Bin_29_FD_132451 | JGI IMG/M metagenome (GOLD analysis project Ga0181520, IMG submission 132451) | Peatland microbial communities from MTU Mesocosm Facility, Houghton, MI, USA - PEATcosm2014_Bin02_30_metaG | ecosystem: Environmental > Terrestrial > Soil > Wetlands > Peat | place...
CACCTTGCAGGCCGTGCGGAACCGTTTGCGGAGCGTGTGGCGTGACAGGGGCCTCCCGGCCGCCCGACCCGGGCGCTGCGAGGCCACAAAGACCTCCTCGGCACCGGCCCCCTGGCGCAAACGTTCTGTTTTCCAGCCCGCCAGGTCGGCCAGCGTGCCGCCATCCCACCACACCGGCACCATCCGCGGCCGGCCTCCCTTGGCCGCCCCTTTACGGATGCGCAGGTGCGGCCGCGGAAGTTCCACCCGCACGTCGGCCACGCGCAACCGGGCGATCTCGCTAGCCCGCAGGCCGCAGCAGCAGGCCAGGCGAACGATGACCAGATTCAGCCGCGTGCTGCGTGAACGCGGGGCCTTGCGCTTCAGGTCGGCCAGCACCGCCGTCAGTTCCCGGCGGGTAAGGATCTTGGTGGGATCGAGTGTACGGAAGCGATAGGTCTGCATGGTGCGCCCTCGGGGGGTATTTGTCTGGAAAACCCTTAGCACGGAGGCGGTTGTCCCGTGTCACCGAGTCAGTACCTCGAACCCGCGAGAAAGGCAAGCGGATTTGGACCCAGTTCGCCCATCCTGGGTCCAACCTTGCGCGGGCGAGATGTTCGTGGAACCCCTTTGCCCGTTGTTTGGCCGTCGCAATGTGCGGCTGGCGATTACGGTGGGCTACATGCGATCGATCGGTCTGATGGCGGAGGTGCCCCACGGCTGGGTATTCCATTATCCGAAGAACCGTTCGACTCACGAGTTCTCGGCGTCTTGAATTCTGGCATGGCAATCTGGGCGTCGTATAACGATGAAGTTAGTCGCGGTGAGGTGAAATTGGGGCCGAGCTGAAAAGCGAAGGTTAGATGGAACTAGAGAGCCCAGGTTGCAAGACAGGGCTAGTGCAGCGTCACAACTCGCTTTTGGGATGGCCGAGTCGGATTTGGGGCTGTTTTTCCGTTCAAAACCACGCTATCCATCCCATGTTTTAGCGTTGACCCTGCACTAGTCGTCAGGTGAGAATCCGATCTAAGGGGCCTAGACCTATGGCCCGTCGCCAAACAGTGACTTGCCCCACATGGATCGCTGTGTGGACTGTCAGAATGTGCAGAACCGCGTGCCCAAGGGTAGGGAAAATCTCCCGGTACCGTTCATCGGGCAATGGAACCGTGAGCCCTAAATCGCCGAGGGCGAATAACCGGTCGTTGACTCGCTGTTGCGCATCGGACAAAGCGTCCAGCAACTCCTGTTTGCTTGGGTAGTCTTTTTTGGCCTCAACCGGCACGGTTCCTGTCCCGAATCGCTCCGCCCAATCGGGAGGGAGCCAAGGATTGATGCCCATTTCTCCGCCGATCGCCTGACAACTGTAAATCACGTGCCCGATTACCCAGGCCGGATGGTTGACCACGCCATTGATCTGCCGCCTTAGCATCTCATCGGGCACGTCGGCAACCAACTGGCGGAGATAATCGACGGCTCGTGAATAGCTGGCGGCGACTTCATAGATCATCGTGCTCGCGTCTCCATCGGTTAAGTAGTTGCGAGGATTAGAAGAGTAGGGCGTATGCCTGTCAAGTCTGCCTGCTGCCGCCCGTGATAGCCGACGCTCTCAACAATCCAATCCTATTCCGGCACTCGCGAGGAATCACCCGTTTCTCGGAACGCTTCTAGCGTTTCCATCAAAGGGTATCTCCGAGCAATCTGGGACGGTCACGACACGTCTGGCGCAGAGACGCCGGCAGGCATCCGATCAAAGGAAGGGTTCTTGACATCCGGCCGCAGGCCACTAAACTGGGGGGAAGCAGAGGGAGTCAAAGCGTTAGAACGCCTCGTCGACGTCGTGGATGGCGGCTCGCGTGGCGCCGAGCGGCGTTGAGAGCCTGCCTTACCGACGGATGGCTCAGCCGACGAGGAAAGGCCCATGACGCTGGAGTACCGGCAATTCGGCCAAACTGGCCTGCGCGTCAGCTCGATCGGCCTGGGCTGCGTAACGTTCGGCCGCGAGATTGATGCCACCACGTCGTTCGACGTGCTCGACCGGGCTGTGGAACGTGGCGTCAACCTGTTCGACACGGCAGCCATCTACGGTGGCGGAGCATCGGAGGAAGTGATCGGCCGTTGGCTGCGGAAACGGACGCGCGTGGCTCCCATCGTCGTGGCCACCAAGGTTTCCGGGCGGTTGACCGGGGAGGACATTCTGCGCTCGGTTGACGGCAGCCTGCGGCGAATGGGAATCGAACGAATCGATCTCTTACAGGCCCACAGTTGGGATCCCGAAACGCCCCTGGAGCAGACCATGCAGACCTTCGACCGCCTCGTGCAGGAAGGCAAGGTTCGTTGCTGCGGATGCAGCAATTGGTCGGCCAGCCAGCTCGGGCGGGCGATTTCACTCGCTGATCGGCAGAAGTGGCAGCGATTGGAGTCGGTGCAGGTGGCTTATAACCTGACGGCCAGAGAACTCGAGGCCAATTTGCTTCCACTGTGTGCCCGACAAGGAATAGGCGTTCTCGCCTACAGCCCTTTGGGCGCCGGCTTTCTTACGGGAAAATACCGCCGGGGAGAGGGCGTGCCCATGGGGACGCGATTCGACGTCCAACCCGGCCATCAAGACATATACTTCACCGACGCCAATTTCCGCATCGTGGAGGGCCTGCGCCGGATTGCAGCTCGCGCCGGATGCTCGATGGCCCATCTGGCACTCAGTTGGGTCCTCCATCGCCCGGGAATCACGACCGTATTGATCGGCGCCCGGAACACCGAGCAGGTCGATCAAGCTTTCGACGCGCTCCGCAGGCCGCACGACTCGATCATGAACGAACTTGATGAACTGAGCCGGAGCGACAAGTGCTGATGGCGCTGCTTTGCCCGCCGTTCGACGGCTTCTGTGGCCAGGCCGGAGGTTGGTTGGCGTCCAGCGTCACTCGCCAATCCGATTTCTTGGGACGGCGGCAACGTCGCGCCAGTTGATGACAGACGTTTTCTGACAAAGGCCGATTCCTCAACGGCGCCGGGTTTCGGGCGTTGTGACACGTTTCCACTCACGACGACTTCGTCCAGGAGTGGCCGATGTCCCAAGAACCGTTACTTTCCGGCACGGTTCGATCAAACCAACGTTTTTTGACTCGGCCACAGTGAGCACTTTCGATGCGTGGGGCAATGTGACTGGCGTGCGCTAGAGGCTCACCCGTCCCTAAGGAAAATGGGTGGTTACTTGGAGCTGCCGCCATATGGTTAGCTTGATTGGGTCGGAGGCTGCTGTTGCGTCGTCCTTTGATGGAAGTTAGCTTCCGCACCGACTTTTCACCGGCGCGTCATCGACGGTCTCGGTCCTCTCCAGCAACCGCCGTAGGGCGCCTGCGGAAAAATCAGCAGCGGGGTCTTGACGTTGCGGACCAATTGTATTAGTATTGTAATACAGACGTACAATTCGGACCGTTCAGTGAGGTAAAGCGATGCAGGTGCGGATCTCGGACCGGGATGGCGTGCCCGTCTACGTCCAGCTCGTCAGCCAGGTCAAGTATCTCGTATCATCGGGGCGGCTGGCCCCGGGCGAGCAGCTCCCGCCGGTGCGGAAGCTTGCGGAGCAACTGGTCGTCAATCCCAACACGGTAGCCAGGGCCTACCGGGAGTTGGAAAACGAGGGCGTGGTGACCTGCCGCCAGGGCGCGGGAGTCTTCGTGGCCAACGGCGTCTCCCCGCTCGCCCGGCGGGAGCAGAACCGCATCCTCACCGAGCGGGTCGATGTGTTCTTGACCGAGGCCCGGCAAATGAACGTAGATCTGGAAACCCTCGTGGCGCTCGTCCGCCGCCGCCACCAACTCTTGGGGGGACCTCAGCATGAGTGAGGAAATCGTCTCTGTTACCGACCTTTCACGGCGTTTCGGTGACACGGTCGCTCTGGACCGCGTGACGCTGACCGTTGCCCGGGGCACCGTTTTTGGCCTAGTGGGCGAGAACGGCGCCGGCAAGACGACGCTCATTCGCCACCTGCTCGGCCTCCAGCGGGCCCAGGCAGGCAACGTGCGGGTTTTTGGCTTCGATCCCGTGAGCGAGCCGGTGAGCGTGCTGGGCCGCATCGGTTATCTCTCCGAGGACCGTGATCTGCCCGACTGGATGCGGCTGGGCGAGTTGATGAGCTACTCGCGGGCGTTCTATCCGCGATGGGACGACCGCTTTGCCCGCGAGCTTCTAACTATGTTCGATCTCAATCCCGGCCAGAAAGTCCGCACGCTCTCTCGAGGACAGCGGGCCCGGGCCGGACTACTCGTCGCCCTGGCACATCGGCCGGAATTCCTGGTGCTCGACGAGCCTTCCTCCGGCCTCGATCCTTCAACCCGGCAGGACATCCTGGCTGCCGTCGTGCGGACCGTGGCCGACGAAGGGCGGACCGTGCTCTTCTCGTCTCACCTCCTCCATGAGGTCGAGCGCGTGGCTGACCAGGTGGCCATGCTCCATCGCGGCCGGTTGCTGCTGGACGAGCGCGTCGACCAGCTGCTGGCCCGGCATCGGTTGTTGACAATGCATTTTCCCTGCGCCTTGGCGGCCCAGCCGCAGTTGGCTGGAGGATTGTGCTGGTGGGGCGAGGGGACCGAGTGGACCTGCCTTACCGACGGCGAGCAAACACTGTTGCGCGAGGCTGCCGCGGCGGCAGGAGCGGAAATTGTGGAGGAACGTCCGCCGTCGCTGGAAGAAGTCTTCCTCGCGCGGCTAAAGCACGCGTCCGCCAGGAGTGAAGAGCCATGATTCTTCGATCAGTCGGCCATGCGCTTTCGTGGGAATACTGGCGGCAGGGTATCTACTGGGTCGTGCCCGCCTGCGCGGTCTTGGTGATCACGCTCATGGCGCCATTCTACGCCCTGATATCCACCCTACCTGACGCTGGGGCGAACCTGAACCATGCTGTCTTCGCCGTCGTTTGCTGGGCGCCCCTAGTGATGGCACTGGCCTCGCGCGGCGCTCTGCGGACCAAGTACACGCTGCCTGTGCGGAGCGGCACACTAGTGGCCTGCACCCTGGCCAACGGGGCGTTAGCCGTTGCTATCACCTACTGGCTAGTGGCGATGAGCTTCAACGCATTCTTCCATACCGACTGGCCGCTGTGGGGGCCGGCCTGGTGGGCGGTGGTGATGTATGCGGCCTTCCAGACGGCGATGTGGTCCGCGACCGGCGTGCGAGGCGGCCTGCTCCTTCCCATCGCCTTCCTGACCTTGCTTGCGGTCTTTGTGGGACCGCCCAACCTCTACCAGCGACTCGTTCCTATCGCGAGCGACACCGGCGGCGTACCGGTCTGGCCGACGATCTCCGCAGCCGAACTCGTTGTATCGCTGGTCGTCGTGGCAGCTTGCTACCTGGCGGCTGTGCATGTTGTCGTGCGCGACCGCCGCGGCGAGGCCTGGTCCCTTGCCTGGCTTAGTCCCGACTGGTGGGCGCAGCGAGTCGGAAACTCAGCGTCCATTCCAGCGGTGGCGTACAGCCAGTTCACCCCGCGAACATTCCGCTCGCCGCGGGCGGCCCAGTTCTGGATGGAATGGCGTTCCAAGGGACGCTACGTGCCGTTGGCCGTGGCGGGCGTATTAGGTGTTCTGTGGGTGGTGGCAGAATTGAACCGGCTCGACTGGCAGTCGGTGTCGAACGCACTGGAGGGGCTGACGGCCATGTTCTTCGTGACTTCGCCGTTTGTGGGAGTCTACCTGGGCCACCGCAGCGAACGGTTCGACATGAAGCCCTTTCTAGCCACTCGGCCGCTAACGGACGGCGAGCAAGCGACGGTGGTGCTGCGCCACGTGGCGGCTGCTTGCGGGGCGGGCGCGCTCATCTGGCTTATCGGTATCGTCGTGACGGCCACGGTGTGGGGGCAGCCCTTCCCATACTTACCCGCCTGGCGCGAGGCGGCGACGCTCTTAATCAAGGCGTGGCTACTCCTTTTCTTTTTGCTGGCCCTATGGACGCTCGTCGCCCTCGGTGCAGCGCTGGGGATGGCACGGAGTTGGTTCGTGCCAGTAGGCGGGATCGGCGGGGGCGTACTGCTGATGATCTTTGTCCACTTTGCCGGACGAGGGTCGTCTCTGTCCGCAACGGTCGCTACACTCCTACTTGTAGCCGGCTTTGTGGGCGGCACTACGGCGGCTTTTGTAGCGGCCCGCCGGAGAAGACTCATTTCCATGCCGACAATGCTCAGCGCCCTGGCAGCTTATGTTGTCCTCGTCCTAACATGCTTTTTCATCAGTGGCGGCATGTCGCTGGCGGCCCTTCCGCGGATTGCCGGCTTTTGCGTTACCCCGCTAGCTCCCCTGGCAGCCGCCCCCTTGGCCTTGGCATGGAACCGGCACCGCTACCAACACAGTCCGCAGGCCACAGGTTCAAGAACGAGTTGAAATGTCACGGCCCAGGCGGGTGAGGAACTGATCAATTGACCCGTCGGCCTTGGCGCAAGCCTCCTGGAGTCCAAGGTCAAGAATGGATCTTTTGTCGGGATGTCCGAGAACACGATAACTTTATGCGACGAAGCCAAACAAGTGTGGCGTTTCTCATTGGTTCATCAACCCAGGCAAGCCAACCGCCACTAAACAACGTGGGCGTCGAGCGTCTGTCCCCATCTCTTCGAGGTGTCCTTGTTCTTTGCGACTACTGGACATAAACGACCATAGACCAACAGCGAGTGGGCGTCGTGATCCGATCAGTACGTTCAGTTTCTCGGCGCGTGCCGTTCCGCTCCGTCGCCTTTCTCCAATGGCGTCAGGAGGGTCTCAGCCTCGTGGCGAAGCAATTCGAGTTGCAATCGTGTTTGCCATGGCGGTAGCCGGTCAGAGGTTTCGGCTCCGCCACCGGCTCTTTGTTCGATCCACCGAACAGCGTTGTCCAGGCAACGCCGGGCTTTCGTGGGGTGTCCCGATTTGGCGTGAACCATCGCCAGCAGCAGTAGATCGAAAGGCGCATCATTCCTGCTATTCAACGCACCGGCCCCGGTTAGCTCTCCCCCAGCTTTCTCAAACCGTCCACACCTGTACAACGCGGCTCCCCATGCGCAGGCGAACCCGTAGTCTTTCGGGTTCGCGGCGGCGGCTTTCTCAATTATTTGCAGATATGGCTCGGCGTCCTTGGCAACACCGGAGACCAGCACGCCCCCCAGAGTCACCAGGCAGGCTGCGACAGGCTTTTTTGTCGTGCGAAACCTCTTGAGCATGGCGTCACATGCGACGCGGGCTTCGCTTCGCTTTTTGCTTCCCAGCAGGGCATAAACGAGCCAGTATTGGTCCAGCGCATCGCCTGGGTTCAGCCGAGCGGTGGCGGAAAAATCGGCGGTGGCCCGTTCCCATCGGCCAAGCTCGGCGTAGGCGTGTCCGCGGCCCCGCAGGCTACCGACGTCGTCGGTTTTTAGATCAACCGCTCGACTGAACTCGGCAACGGCCTTATCGTATCGTCGGTGCGCACTATAAAATTGTCCGCAGTAAACGAATGGCAAATGCGACTTGGGCGAAACCTGTGCGGCCTTGTCGAAATCTGCGAGTGCTTTGTCCGACTGATTCAGGACGATTTCGGCCGCACCGCGATCGAGCAACGCTAGATCAAAAGTCGGCTTGAGGCGAATGGCTTCGTCATAGTCGGCGATTGCCCGGCGCCAGTCGCCTTTCTTGGCCCTCGCCGATCCGCAGCGATGATAAGATGCCGGATCGAGGGGTGCAAGTCGTGCAGCGCGATCAAAGCAGGCCACCGCCGCATCGTACTCATGTCGCAGCATCTGGATCTCCCCCAACACTTGACACGTCAAAGGATTGTCGGGCTCCAACTCGAGGGCATAAATCAGTTCGATAACGGCACGCGTTAACCGACCTTGCCCGGCATAGGTCAGTCCGCGTGAGAGGTGTGGAGTGGGGCACTCCCGGTCCAAGGCGACGGCCTCATCGAGGTCGGCCAAGGCGAGGTCATATTGTTTTTGTTGGCGATAGATCTCTCCACGCTGCGTATAGGCATAAGCAAAGTCCGCCTGGAATCGGATCGCCTCGTTGACGTCGTTTAGCGCCGCAGACAGGTCCCCTTTGCCGCGAAAGGCGGCGCTGCGGACAGCCAGCGCCATTGCCAAGCGGCGATTCTTCTGCAAGACGCCTGTCAGATCGGCGATGGCCCGATCGAACTCGCCCTTCCGGCGGAGCGAGTCGCCCCGATGAATGATCGCGTCGGCAAAGTCGGGATCGAGTGACACGGTGTGGTCGAAATCAGCAATCGCGTCGTCGTAACGGCGAAGCTCGTGATAAACCAGGCCCCGGCCGTACCAGAGCGAGGCCCGCTTCGCGTCGAGCTCGATGGCCTTTCGGTAGTCGTCTAGGGCCCTGTGCCATTCGCGTAAGCGAAAAAAGGCCTCGGCGCGGTTTCGCCAGATTCGCCACTCGCCGGGGTTCAGTTCGATTGCCTTGGAAAAGGCGCGAACCGCGCGCCGCCACCATCCGTGCGCGCTGGCCCGCTCTTCCGCCATTTTGGGTGCGGAGTCAAGGTTGAACATTTCGCCGGCAGCGTTCCAAAGCTGCCATTCGTTGGGCTTCATCGCAATGGCCCGGGAACAAGCCCAGTGCGCGGCGCTCAACTCCTTGTCATAACGGTACTGCCGGGCCTTTTCTTGCCAATCCTTCCAGGAGGGCTTCGAAGGCACGGCCGGCTCCCTGGGAGCGGGCCACTTCCCTCGCGGAAACTCAGGAAACCCGAGTTCCAGGCGTTCGAGTTGGAATGCCAGGTGAGGGAGATTGAAAATCACGACTTCCTCGCTGCCACCCACAACCGCCAATTCACCTTTCTGCTCATTCACGAGCAGCATGTGGACCGGCCCATGCGGAATCTCCAGCGTCCAAAGGAGTTGGCCACCGGCCGTCTCGAAGAACTGAACACTCTGTCCGCCCCCAGCCGCGAGCAGACCGCTGCCGCCGACAAACGCGGCCGCAGCCACCGGGGCATAGGTGTCCCACCATTTTCGGCAGACCTCACGCCGCGCCGTGTCCCACAGGTAAATCCGCCCGCTGCGCGTGCCGATAGCCGCCAGCTTGCCATCGGGCGACAGCGCCAGGGCGTCGATCCCGCTCCGATCGATAAGCGGGTTCGCAAGGCAGCAACCAGTCTTCGCATCGATCGTCAGGAGTCGGCCATCCCGAGTTGCCGACAAAAACGATCCGTCGTGCTGGACCAACAGGCAGGCAAGCGACGTTTCCAGTTGGGGAACCGAGTAGGTCCAACGGACGCGGCCGTCGAGTTCGAACAGCGAGATGCTCCGCTCGGACATCACGGCCAGCTGCCGGCCCTCGATGGTGAACGCCAGGCCGTGGACGGTTTCGGTATTTGCAAAAAACGTTCGGACAAGCCGACCGTCCTTGCGATTCCAAAGGAGGATGACGCCTTCAGCTCCGGCTGAAGCTACCACGCTGGTGCCAGCATGCTGCGCCACACAGGTGACGGGTGTGAAATGGCCCGGCTTGTCCAGCCCCATCACCTGCCGGTTGTGCTCCAGGTCCCAAAGTTGCAAGACACCGCGCCAAAGGACTGCAAGCCGCTTTCCGCCGGGATGTAGCTTAAATGAAGCCTGCGTCGGATCGAACGGCGGATCAGACGATTCGCTAGGCCGACAACGGCAGGCGATCTTTCCCGTTTCCAAGTCCCAGACCGAAATCTCCTTCTTGGCGGCGTTGAGGGTCATGGCCCAGCGGCCGGTAGCGTCGAAGCAGCTGGTCCCGGGACTGAGCCGATCGGCCGGACTGGAAACGCTGGGCGTGTCGTCCGCGCTGAAGCGGGCGATTTCCCGGCCCGTCACGGCATCCCAAAAACCGCCATGCGCCCCTCCAAAAGCTATGATCTTGCCATCCGGTCCCAGAGCGGGCTTGTTGTTCAACCCGCCGCCGCCGGTATTCTCAAGCCGCACCAGCGGTTTGTCGGTGCCCTGCTGCAGGGCCAAACCGGAGCCGGGCTGCCACCAGATCAACAAGTTCCAGTTGTGCCGCAAATCATGAGCGAAGCCTGCCAGCCTTGGCGCGTCGGCCGGAGGGAAGAGCAGATCCTGTCCGTCTGCCCAACGCCAGTGCAAGAGTCGATGCTTGTCCTTGTCGGGAAAATCAATTAGCTCGATCGAGCAATGGGTGCCTTGAATGTCCGCCACGTAGGGAACGGCCTTCGTGGGAAACGTGGCCTCTTGCAAAAGCTTCAGGTCCGGCAACGTCCAGAGTTCGGCGTGGGCCATGCCGCTATCGTGCACATTGCCGCATACGAGCAATCGGTCTCCGCTGGGACTGTAAGCCGTCTGCGGCGCCGTCTCGTTGGTCCATACCTCCTTGCCCAGTTCGGTCCGCTTGCCCGTAGTTAGGTTCCAAGCGAAAACATGATACGGGTCGCTGGGAACCACGTCCTTTGAGGCCACGACATTCACCTCGCCGTTGAAAAGGACGCCCAACCGGCCTTCCTCGGAAAGGTGCTCGGCGTTTTCCAAGTCGCAGATCTTTTTCGCCGTTTCCAGGTCGACGACCGAGTAGAACATGGGCGGAAACCAGCGATTACCGCCGAAGATGTACGCCTGCCGCGGATTTTGCGTGATCAACGCGTTCGTGTGAAACGTCGGTAGAAGCACGGTGCCGACCAGATGAACCTCGGGCAGCCGCCAGATTTCCAGGTCCACACCGATGCCAGTGGCGTGCGGATAGGAGGCCAGCAGCCAATCCTTCGATCCCGACGAAAGGAACATGGTGCGGGGTAGAATGCCGCCTGTGTGCAGCCGCGCGCCAAGATCGATTGGCCGGTCGAGCCGTCCAAGAACCTTACGGTCCGGGAGTGAACAGATCTCGAGCGTGGCGTGGCCGTCGCTTTGGCCCGCCACGACCAGGGCGAAACGACGATCGGGACTGATGCCGCTCGTTTCCCAAAGTCGACCATTACCCTCGACCGGAAAAGCATACAACCGGCGGCCGTCCTCCGGGGAGTACAACTCTGTTCGTTCTTGACTGCGACCATTCCCAATGAGCACTCGGTGGGTTACCAACAGCGGTTGCGTTCCGTCGCGGAGAAAGCCCCACGCCGCGTATGGGTCCGGCGGCCGATAACACTCGCTGGTCGGGCGCTCCTGCGGCACCATGGTGCTCCAGGCCACTCGCCGCCAATCCGTATCAATGCCGTGCCAGGCCCAGGTGAAGCCCGTCTGCCAAACCACGTCTGTCGACGGAAAATCAACGCTGGGAAACCGGCCCGAAGGCAACCCTTTCTCCCGTCCGGCGTAGGGAATCCCGGACGCCCATTCTAGGTGCCGTCCCTTCCAGGCGCGGACGAGGTGGTCCGCAGCCCCGCTTACGAGCCAACCGTCCGCAGCCCAGTCCAGGCTGGCGGGCAGTTCGTCGTGGTGCAGCACACGCATCTCGACCCGCGGGAGTACCGCGTGCCAAAACACCAGTTGCAGCGGTGCCGGGCGGCGGTCGACTGTCCGTCGCTCGACTATGGCCATGCCCAGGCGATAAGGAACCATCGTTCCGAATACCAGTGTCGTCCTCTTATCCCCGGGCCAATCTTCCCTCGCCGTCGCTCCCGTGGCCCCATCGACGAGCGTCAGGCCGGTTCCGCTGCGGACGAACAGCGCCCGGCCGTCGCTGCTGAAGGCCAATTCCTTCACGTTGTCGTTGTCTGCGTCCTTGTTCTGCCAGACAACCAGCGGCCGGGCGTCGGGGCCCCACTCGCACAGGCTGACCGACGCGTTGCGCGCCCCCGTAGTGGCCAGGTACCGCTCGCTGCTGGCTTGGAAGGGGCTCGACGCTGGGCTGCTGCCCCGCTTCGCCCGCCGCGGACAGTTCTCCGAGATGGTCCAAGACAGCACTTCCCGGCCCGCCTGGTACTGCAGGCAGTCATCCGTGACGAACAGTAGCTTGCTCGGGGCAGCAGTTCGTAAAATCGTTCCCCGTCTCGCGCCGCCCCAGCCATGCTCTACGGTCGACGTCGTCAGCGTGGCGGCAGCAAAATCTTCGGGGACCGGCAGACGGTGGAGGCGTTCGCCGTCGCGGCCTAGAACCAGCACGCTCGTGGCGCTGGGATAGACAAGAGCAATCTGCTGCTGGTCCGCCCGGATGGCGATCGTCGGCATGGCGTCCTCATACGGCCCCTCCGGCAGTGGAACCGAGCGGCCGCGCTGCAAGCGGATTCGCGCCAAGGCTTGGGTCGCCTCATTACGCAAACTGGTTACCTGCCGCTCCCACGAGTGGCGTTCCGCGGTGATGAGGAGTTGCCCACGATCGCTTAGCGCCCGCTCGGCCCCCAGCGCCTGTTTCCGCAGCGAGCTTACCTGCCCGATGGTCTCCAGAATTGTTTGCGGCGCGTCGGGCCGGTCGGTTGCGTTGCGCAGGGCCATGACCGTCGACAGGCGGGAATCGGTCTGGGCGTGGTACTTGTCCAATGCCGAACGCCACTTCTGCGTCTCGGCCGCTTCCTGCTTGATCCGCGCCGCCTCGGCAGCCTTCAGGGCCTCAACCCTAGCCCACAACGCCCAGACGATCATGGCGATTACGGCCAGCGCGACGGTGGACGCAACCCCGATGACAGCGGTCCGAACACGCGCTTGATGCGCTTCTCGCTCGTGCTCGCGGTTTCGCAACTCGGCGAAATCGACACCTAGGATGGCTGCGAGCAGCTTTAGTAGGGCAATTTTCTTCACGTAGCTTTGCCGCTCATCCTTCTTGAATCGCACGTCGGCAGCCAGCGGCTCGTCCTCGCGGATTCCGGAGCGAATCTCGCACAACTCCTCGGGAAAGGATTCGCGAGGTTCGCCGTCAATCAGCAACGACAGGATTTGGTTTGTCCTGCCCCATTGGCGAAACGTCGAAATCTCGCGCCGCACCCATAGCGATCCAGGGGTGTTGGGCGAGCAAACCACGATCAGGTAGCGCGAATCCCGCAGTGCCTGCTCGATCTTCGCCGAAAGATGGGAAGCAGCGGGCAGCTCTTCCTCGTCGAGGAAGCAGGGTCCCACGCGCTTGGACAACCCATGCGATTTACGCAGCCGGTCGGGTACCTCGTAGGTTTCCAACGAGTTGTGCAGCCACTTCGCATGTTTGTGATCACCCTTCAGATGGCGATAGCTGATGAAGGCGCGGTAGTGGAAGTCGGCGGCCGAAGCGGAACTCGTCGCCGTGCCAACGCCCGACGCATCGGATGCCCAAGCCCCCACCACCTGATGCAATAAGTTATCAGCGTCTGCGGCGTGAGACTTCTGTTGGTCCGAGTGGTTACTCACGTCGTGTTCCGTTCCATTTTCGCTCAACATGGTTGGCGCCCTTCGAATAGACCCTTAAGCCGCTTGTGCAACTTGCAGAAAGAAGCCAAAAGGTGAATGCGGTATTTCTGAAGTTTTTCGCGAAAGTTTGGGAGCACCCGCTTGACAAGCCACTCCCCTTCTGGATACATCTCGCGGAACGTAGAGAAGATGAACACGCGGACGGTTTTCCAGGCGGCAGGCATCAGCTTATCCTAATAGCGAGCGACCGTACGGACCTAGGGCATATCAGGCGATATTTCTCTCTCCGCCTCAACGGCGAGTTTGTCAATTCTCTCGTAGTCACGCTCCACGTCGGGCCTGCCGTATTGGTCGATCAACTCTTGCAGCGTGGGTGGCATGAAGCATTGTGAACAGACATTGCAATCTCTGCACGTGGTTTTGCCGGAGACACCCAGTCTTCCAACGCCAGCCAGTTCTCCGCCGGCTGCCGCCTTGATAACCGTGCCCAACCCGTGTGGAGCAAGCCAACAGGCAAAATGGCAGGAAAGCGGTTCAACCTCGGCCCAATCGCCGGAGTGCAGGGTTCGGCATTGCCAGGTTTTCACACCCCGCTGATTCATCGGTTTGTGCCAGATCTGCAAGCGACTTTCCAACACGCCATAGATTTCTACCGCCGGAAGGCCGTGGACGTGGACGTCCTGCTTATCCTTCGGCGTGAAGAAGCTCCACGTGAAACCGAACCCCTGACGTTGATATGGCAGATAGGGATCAGCCACGCGAAGGTTGAATGCCCGTGATCCAGCGTCAAGGATTCGTCGAAGTTGATCGCTTCGCACTACGCGGAAACCGGCCTGCTGCGATGCGGCCCAGCGGCTGGCCAAGGCATCCATCGTCGGGTTGCGGGGGATCGTCGAAACGAACTCGGAACCTGGACCGAGCAGGTATTCCGCGATCGTGCGAATGTTGGGTTCGGCCGATTGGCTCAGGATCTCTTCAAGACTGAACCAGCAAATCTGCTCCGCGAGCATATCGAGTCGCTGCCAACCCTCCTCCGCAAGCGACACGATGACCGGATAAAGATGCCAGTGTTTGGTCAACCCTGGATATCGGGGGCTCTCGCCGGAAGACGGAAGAGGCTTCAACTCGTTCTCAGCGAAGTAGCTTTCCGGCGGACAGCCAAGGTCCTGTTCCATGGGCCGTATGAGCGCATGATACAGGTCCTCTCCTTGCCGGAACTTGGTCACGGGGAAGGACCATAGCCCCTGCTTTCTATGAAACAGGAACCGAGGTGTGATGCACCGGTCTGCCTGCTTGCCGACGAGGCAATATAAGACCAGAGAGGCCGCTCTGACATCGGTCGGATTCGGGTCAACCATTTAGCATGCTCCCTTCGTGACCACGAAGACGCGCTATGTGTCGTCCGCTATCTACAGAGGAGTGCCACCCCTTATTGGTATACCGACTGGCAAACTGTCATGCCAGCCCCCTCAGCCTGGGGTTGGCCGACGTTGCGAACGTTTCCTGATTGCTTCATGTCACCGTTTTGCCCCGTGTCGGATCGAGGTGCCCGGCAGGTCGCGGGAAAAGCAGAGGGAACCACGTCTCACAATCCCGACCACAAAAGGGCTCAAAACCGCTGACAATAACACGATGCCGGCCGTCTGCCAATATTTATCGTTGGACCACTGAGGGCGACGACCGTGTGGAAAGCCCCTCTGTTGATTCCCACCCGGGCTGGGGCCCTGGCAGGACGGCTCGGCAGTCGCTATATCAATACGGAGCGGGAACCTGTTCCACCTCTTTGCCTGACGAACAACGGGAACTACCCATGATAAGCGTGATCGTGACGGGCGACCTCGTTCTGGACCACAACCTGGTCGAGTATCCGGCGGCCCCGGACAGCTACCACGAGCCATTCACCAAGACTGTCGAGCATGAGCGTGCCGGCGGCGCATGGTATCTTGAAGATCTGGTCCGCTTGGCCTGCCGCGATCTGGTAGATGGTTCCCAGGTAAACATCCTTGGTCCGCAACGCCGGGCATGCGTTTCCGAACAATCGGTATCTTTGGCTTTGGAGAAAGTAGTGGCCCCGGTGGCTTCCGCTCATGTTATCTGGGCCATGTACGATCGGAAAGAAGGGGATAAGAAGACCGGGAAGGTGTGGCGGGTCGCCAAGTTCCTCGGTTGTCAGCGAGCGAAACTGCCGGAAAATCCGTCCGCAGCTCCGGCCTCCGGAGAGATCGCAGCGCCGGATATTCTGGTTTTGGACGACCTGAGCCTCGGATTCAAAGACCATCGGTCACTCTGGCCCGAATGCCTTCAACAGGGGGCCAAACCGCGGAGCATCGTTCTTAAGCTGAGCGGGCTGCCGGATGATAGTCCACTGTTTCAGCACCTTATAGAGAGTGTGGCCGACCGGCTCACGGTCGTGTTGTCATCTCGGTTGCTGCGGCTCCGCGGGGCTGCGATTTCCCAGGGCCTCTCGTGGGACCGAACGATCGAAGAAACTGTAGAGGAATTCGAGAAGGGGCGATCACACGAAGATTTTGCCCGCTGTCGCCGGGTGATCGTGCATTTTCGCAATGCGGGCGTGGCGTCGTTTACCAGGTGCCGCCATAAACTGGGGCCGGCGAAAGGTTCGATCGACGGGCAGGACATTGCTTCAGGAGCCGCCGGGGCGGAAACACAGCCTGATCCCGTGGTCAGAGACCGTGTGGAGTTCGAACGCTTCCTCTACCACCCGGACGAGTTGGAGGGGACTTGGGAGTCGATCCGGCCGGGCAGTACGTTCGGGACCGCCTCGATCTTGACCGTGGCCATCGCGCGTCATGAGTTGACACCAAAGAACTACCCGCTCTGCATTGCCTTGGGCCGCGGTTTGGCAGCGGCACGCATCGGTCATGAGATTGGGGGAGGTGGCGTGAAGGACGAGGCGGACGATTTCCGTTCCGACGCGGCCCACGAGGAAATCAAAAAACAGTTGTGCCCCAAGCCCGGCCCCGAGGGCGCCTATCCTGCACTGGGTTTCTTCAGTGCTTTTCCTCATGGCGTGCTGTCGACCGAGCCGCTCCGGAAACAGCCTGCCAGGGAGTCGAACCTGTTGCAAGACCTGACGGGCGCCGGGTTCGAGTACATGGCAGCCAAGGCCGTCGAAGTCGTGTTGCGTGGCACCGAAAAGGCCCTTGGGGCGGCTCCGAAGGCACGCTATGGCAAGTATTCCACGGTGGATCGAGAGGAAATCGAGCGTGTCAACACCATCTGCCGTTTGCTGAAGACGTATCTGGAGAATCCAAAAGACACCAAGCCGCTGTCGATCGCCGTGTTCGGTCCGCCCGGGTCGGGCAAGTCTTTTGCGATCAAGCAATTGGCCGAGCAGCTTTTCGGCGAGCAGCGTGACCCGCTGGAGTTCAATCTCTCGCAATTCGGCGACGATGGAGTGGAGCTCCTGCGCGAGGCGCTGCACCAGGTGCACGATGCGACCGTCAAGGGCAGGATCCCGTTGGTATTTTGGGACGAATTCGACGCCGACGGGCTGAAATGGCTTAAACACTTCCTTGCTCCCATGCAGGACGGAGAATTTGAGGCGGCTGGCCACATTCATCCGCTTGCCAAGGCGGTTTTCGTTTTCGCCGGGGGGACGAAGGCGACCTTCGACAGCTTCGACGTATCGAGCCGCAAGGACGCGACAAAAGAGGAGATCGACGATTTCGTGGCGGTCAAAGGGCCGGATTTTGTCAGCCGGCTGCGGGGCTTCGTGAACATCAAGGGTCCTAACCCCACTGGCGGCGACGGCAAACGCGATCCAGCTCACTTGATTCGCCGCGCCATGTTGCTGCGTTCGTCGCTGGAACGGTTTCACGAGCACCTCATCGACAAGAAGACCTCGTTGGCGGCGATCAGCACGAGCGTCATCCGCGGGTTCCTTCGCGCCGAGAAGTTTCTGCACGGTGCGCGGTCACTGGAGTCCCTGGTTGCCGCCTGCGATCTGAAGTCGGCCAAGCACTTCGGCCCGGCCGAGCTACCGCCTTCAGAGCTACTGCGGCTGCACGTCACGAGCGACTTCCTCGACCGCGTGAAGGAGGGGGAACTCGAATCGCCGCTGTTGGAGAAGCTCGCCGAGGCGATTCATGCCGCGTTCCTGAAGGAAGCGGGGGTAGCCCCCTCCGACCCCCGCCGCCGCCCCTATCATGATCTTTCGGAAGAGAACAAGGAGATGAATCGCGGGCCGGCCCGCGTTACGCAAGCCAAGTTTCAAGAGGCCGGGTATCGCGTCGAGCGACAGAAGCCGGCAGAGCCGACCTGCAGCACGATCGTTCAGCTTGACCCAAGCACCCGCCATCGCCTCCTGGAAATCGAGCACGATCGGTGGATGAGAGAAAAGCTGCTGGCTGGATTCGAGTGGGCGGCGGAAACGAATAGAGCGCTCTTACTGAACCGCGACATCGCGATGTTTGAAGACGTTCCTCTTGAGGACCAGAAGTACGATGAAGTAATTGTGGACGCCGTCCTTACGGTCTTGTCGCAGGAAGGATACCGCTTGGTCAAGGAGGAAGGCGCGCTAGAGAAACCATTGCGGCTTGCGGTTCGGGCGGTGATTCGCGATGGTCAGGGGCGGTGCTTGCTGCTGCGGAGGTCCCCTACCTGCAAGGCCTTTGTGGGCACATGGGAATGGCCGGGCGGGAAGGCCGATCCCGGCGAGTCATTCGACGTTGCCGTCCGTCGCGAGGTCGTCGAAGAGACGGGCCTGGTAATCGAGATGACCGGCGTTGCCGGCGCATTCCACATTGAGATGCCCCAGCAGCACGTTGCCGTTCTCTGCCTGGAAGCCAAGCCGGCCGGCGGCTTGTTCCGTTTGAGCGAAGAACATGATCAGTCTGCCTGGGCGCCTATGCCGGATCTGCTGCAGTGGAACCTGACCGCTGGTTTCAGGGAATTTGTGGAGACCTACGTCAAGGGTGTACTAAGGCGCAATGATGGGCATTCCGGGCCATCATGATGGACTGCGGAAGGAGACTATGCCATGACCAACAGGAAGCGTATCACAGCGGAAGAGCACAAGCACCAGATCGAGGCCTATGCCGAGGAGCAGCGGAGCTACGCGACCTACGCGACCGTCCTGAAACGAGTCCTAGAAAACGCCTGCGAGGTTTCCATTCCCGAGGCCTTTGTGCAAACACGGGCCAAGACAATGTCGAGCTTCGCCGAGAAATGCGTCCGCCGCTACGCCACGTACCCCGACGCGGTCCACCAATTGACCGATCTCTGCGGGGGGCGAGTCATTGTGCAGACCCTCGGCCAAGTGGATGCGGTGAAGCAGTTTATCGAGGCCAACTTCCGGCTCTGTGAGCGCGACGAAAAGGGCACAACCCTAGGCGAGGACAAGTTCGGCTATCGTGACATGCACTACATCGTGCAGCTTCGTACCGATCGCTGCGAGGCGCTCGGCGTCACGGGCGAAGAGCGAGCGGATATCGGTGACCGCAAAGCAGAGGTTCAAGTGCGGACTTGGCTTCAGCACGCCTGGGCCGATACGCTTCACGACCGCATATATAAGAACCCCTTACGGCTCTCGCCTGATATCAAGCGGACCGGCAATCTCCTGGCCGCGCTGATGGAAGAGGGTGATCGAAACTATAACGGCATGGTTCATGAGTTGGACGGCATGATTGCCAATTACGCGGCATTCGCCGCTCGGGAGGACGTTGAGAACGAGGTTCAGACGCAACGTCTGATTCTCGCAAACGAGCCGCAGGTGCCGAAGAGGCCCGGCTTGGCACTCAAGCTAGGGCGTCTGCTTGCCACCTGCGGCGATTTTGCCGGAGTGGTCGAGACGCTCGAGCCTCATTGTGACGTCGCGGACGCCAACCGTTGTGAATTGCTTCAGGATCTGGGCTATGCCCTGTGCAGGATGCACCGCGGTAAGCCGACAACCGCGGAATACCAGAAAGGTTTGCAGAATCTCGAGGATTCGCTCGCGATTTGCGCCTGCCAGGAAGTCCCTTTTGTCCCGCACCTTCGAAAGCGGGAGAGCTTGTATGCGCGTGGGATGGCTCGGCTGGCCTGGGCGCTGGAAGCGGTTCCCCGGCAGCAGAACCAGGCTTGTGACTACTGGCATCAGGCGCACGAGCATGAACCGGCCAATCCATACTATCTAGCGGGCATGCTCGGGTTCGAGATCTTCATGACGCGGGATCTCGGCATTGCGGCCGCGATGCGAACTACGATCTTGGAGGCCATCAAGACCTGCCGCGCCCATGCTGTGAACGGAATCGAGTTGCCCTATGCGTATTTCACGGCAGGCCGATTGAGTCTTCTGCTCGACCGGTCCGCCGAAGCCCTCGGTTACTACGCTCGTGGCGTCCATTACTGCCTGGCCGCGACGCATTGCTTTCCGAAAGATGTCCTCGCGGCGGACTTCGACTGGATTTCCCGCCTGTTCATTCTGAAGAGCCTTCCTCCTGCCTTCCAATGGGTGCTGGATCTCATTGAATTGTCGGACAGTGCCTCGGCACCTGTCGCGAAGAAGCCGCCCACCCCTCTCAAGGGGATGATTCTTGCCGGGGGCGCGAAAAGCATGGATGCGGAGGAACTAAAGCGAATTCGCCCCTTGGTGGAAACGGCCTTGAACCCCTTCAAGGGCACGGTCATTTCCGGCGGAACGACCATCGGAGTGCCGGGCTGCGTGGGTGACGTGACAGCCGAGTTGGATGCCCGTAACGCGAAGGGTTTCGCTCTCATCGGCTACGTTCCGCACAACTTGCCAAACGACGCGCCACCGGACCACCGATGCGAGTTGAGGGAATGCGGCGAAAGAGGTTTTAGTCCGGAACAGATCATTCGCAGTTGGCGAGATCTTTTGGCGCAGGGCATTCTGCCGCGGGAGGTACTTTGCCTTGGATTCGGGGGAGGGCCGGTGAGTTCGGTAGAGTACCGCATGGCCTTGGCGATGGGAGCCACCGTTGCGGTCCTGCCCGTGAAGGAAAACGATGCCGCCGACAAACTGGTCAAGGATCCGCTCTGGGCTGGCCTGCCAAACCTGTTTCCCCTGCCGTCCGATCCTGCAACGGTGCGGGCGATCGTCGTGCCGCCAACGCGAGCCTTCGACGAAGGAACCCTCGAAGCGATGGCTAGGGCCTTCCATGAGAATTACGTCGCCGAAAGCGGCGGTAGGCTGCCCGACAATATGAAGCCCTGGACCAAACTCGGCGAGACGTTCAAACTAGCCAACCACGAACAGGCACGGTATGCCATTCAAATCCTCGAAGCATGCGGCTTCGCAGTACGGGAGGCGGAGGATGCGGTCATCTTCGATCCCGATCAGTTCACGCCGGAGGAAGTCGAACGCATGGCCGAAATGGAACATGGCCGCTGGAACGCCGAGCGGCTGCGCGATGGTTGGCGCTTTGGCACGCGTGACGACGCGAAAAAACTGCACAACTATCTCGTGCCGTGGAGCAACCTCCCCGACGGTGATGATGGCATCAAGAAATACGACCGTCAATCCGTGCGCAAGTTTCCCGAGATTCTCGCAAAGTCCAAGTTGGAGGTATATCGGACCTGACGCAATGGCTGGTAGCGGAGTTCCGAGAAACGAGTGGATTGATGAAAAAGCAAGGTTCTTCGAGCGATGGGGGCATCTTGGCGTGGCAACTGGCCACTGTGGAGTCTCATCAATCGTGAGAGTTCGGCGAAGCGGGCATTCGGATTCCTCGACCTGGGCAGGTTTGTATGGTTGCAGTGCAAGGTGGTTGAAGTCGCTGGTCAGTTGCAACTCATTGGTCGGCCGTTATCGAGCGTTTCGTCTCCTCGCCAACCGTGTCTGACGACGCGATTACTTCGTCATCCCACAGTTCCAAAACCGAGTTGTAGTCGACGGTTCGCTGCTTGGTTTGGAGGTAATGCGAGAGTTCCTGGAGAATGTCGCGCAGCGGCGTGACACGGATGCAGCTCGCCAATTGCTCCATAATTCGCTTGCCATGCGCTCGGTCCTGCAACAGCACCCTTTCGGTACAACGGCGGGCGTAGTCTATCGCCTGCTGGGGCGCAACCCCTAGTCCGTCCGCAGTCTGGATCAGCGATTCCTGGTAATTACGCACCTCGCGTTTCAGACCGGGCGCGCACTGCATCAGTTGCTCCATCTTCTTCCACAACGGAAGATTCGCGTCGGGAAAGAGATAGCCGTATAGGAAAGTCACCAAATCAGTTCTCTCCAGATCATCCAGCCCGGCCAAATAGCGGGGCAGTGATTCAAGCAGGGTTTCCAGCACGCCGTTGCGGACGGATTCCAGATAATAACAGATCAGCTTCTCACAAGAAATCGTGTGTGGCACCGTTTCGGGCCGATCACTGTTACCGTACGCCCACAGCATCTGGTTCCGCCAGCGGGTATTGATCAAATAGTTGCGGACATTAAGGATGCTGATCCGTGCGGGCTGTCCGTCGAGGCCCTCGGCCTCGTAGTTCGCCAAACTCGCCAACGCGACCTGCTCGAACAATTCCAGGCCAACCTTCCCTTCCGGGTTTTCGGACCAAAGACCGAGGATTGCCCAAACCTTCGTGCCGTCAATCGTGGAATCCGTCTGATAAAGCTTGACATGCACGGCAGTGCGAATGTCGGCGGCTTCCCCGCCCTCGAGAAGTGCCGTCGTGTAACTGAGGACGCTGGACACGGTCTGAAAGTCGAGAACTTCCGAACCGAGTCGCTCGACGATTTGGATACAAAGCCCGCGGGCGGCGTCGCGGACGTGCTGCTGCGCTTGGCGGGTGTCGTCGGACGCATCCTGGGCTGCCCCCTCCGGCATCGACCGGTCGTCGCCGACCTCGGTTTCGGCCACTGATCGAAGCGAGTGGATCAGATCTCGCAGAAAGCTGAGGTACCGCGCCAATTTGCGGTAATCCTTCTGAGAAAGTAACTCTTCGCACTCGCGTTCCAGCAGTTCGACGGCGTCCGTACGGCGGCCAGGCAGTTGCAGGTAGAGGTTTACCAACCGATGAATCACGGGAAGCACGTCATGGCATTGTTCCTGGGCCTCCTTCAGCGCAACGACCAATTCCAGGGAATGCTCGTGGTACCAATCGTCCTTGGTCTCCTCGTAGTTGCCTTCGATCGTGGTGATCAGCTCGATCAGCAAAGCCAGATATTCATCACACAGTTTCGCATTGCGGAGCCGAGTTTGTGTTTGTGTCAACCGCTTTGCGTAGCGTGGAGCGTCGCCTGTGCTTCGCTCCAGGTAAAGGAGCGTTGCCAGTGCCCTGCCCAGCAACTCCGCCGGAGCGCAGTTCGGACTTGCCGACGCCTGCGCATCAAGAGCTTCGAACACGGCATCGACCACGGATTCGGCGTCGGCAGGTCTCCCCTCCTTGCAGAGCCGCTCGGCCAATAGCAGTCGCATCTCGACCGACGCGTCGAAATGGCTGACGCGGTCGATCACGGATACCAGGCAGGCGTGGCCGAGCTGCTCGAACGCAGGCAAGGCGAAGGCGCGGAAATCGGCGAGTATCTCCAGGGGCGCGGCGCCGGACAAGTGCCACAGCGTCGGCAGGGCCTCCACCGCGCGGGATCGCTGCTCGGCACTGGCGGCCGGTCCGTCTTCCGCGTTCTTCCACCACTGTCTGAGTCGCGTCAGACCCAAGCTGCCCTCCTCGTGCTCGATGCAGCACTCGACGACGTGCCATAGGAGGCCGCGCAGGGCTTCCCGAGCATCAACGCGGATGTCGCCGTGGCGGAGGATCGGGCCCAGGACCGAGTCGGCCCGCTTGGCCACGTACTGCTCCAGGCACCACAGGTCGGCCTCGTAGATCTCCCGGTCTTCCAGCGTAATGCGCATTTGTCCGGATTCGAGCCGTTTCAGCCGCACGTAGGCCCGCAGGACCGTCACGTCGTCGGAGACTGCCGCCACCTCGTCCAGGGCCGCGCCGGCCGGCTGCCAGTCATCGTGCGAGAGGTGCAGGCAGGCCAACTCGAGCTGGAGACGTTGACGAACTTCAACAGCAGCTTCCATCGCGGGCCGCGCGAGGGTTTCCCGCAGGGCGGCGATCGCCTCGGGGATCTTCTCTCCGGAATGCTTGACCCACCGCAACATGCAGTCCGCCCACGTCTGGTAGGCGTCGTCGGCCTCGCGGACTGCGCCCAGCTTTTCGAACCGCGGGATCACCGCGCCACGCAGATAGCCGTGAACGAAAGGGAAGAGACGGTCCAGCCGCGGCCGGTCAGACCGTTTTTCGGCCAAGCGGATCAACTCCACATGCGTCAGTGCGATCTGGTAGTCGGCCCTGGCGAGATCCAACTCAGCGCCGATCCCCGCAAACAGGCTGGCGGCGGGAACGAGGTACTTTCCGTGAATGCTGCCAAAGGCCTCGGCCGGTCCGTCAGCGGCCGGTGGCATCGGGCTCAATTCGTCGGCATACTTCTGTTCTTCGGTCAACGACCGCCACAATGCCAGCCCCGCCGTCAAGTACAAGCGACCCAGAAGCAGATGGCTCTTGACGTTCCGCTTGGCGGGCTCGTGCAAGTACTCCGCCAGAAAGGATTCCTCAATGCGCCGCAACTCCGTCAGCTGCGCAATCCGGCTGGGCCGGAGCACGCTGCTGACCGTAACCGGCGTGTTGGGGTCCTTGCAGCTCTCCCGCCGCCGCATTTCATTATCGAACATGGCATGGAGGTCGAGAAACGCGCCGAGGAATTGCACGACGCAGCGATCGTTGGCCCGAGCAAGGTCTCGCCATAGCCGATCGTCCCTGCGAATAAATTCTTGCTCCAGGCGGGTCTGATAACAAAGTTTCCAGAGGGCCAAATCGTAGCCGAACCGCAGTTCCGCGTCTTTTACGCCCACGTATCGCACGCCCAGGAACCGCCACTCGCAACGGCGCAGCACGTCGAGCGCCGCCGCCGCGCCACCGGCCTTCTGGCGGCGCCAATCGGCTTCCAGAAGGGCCAATCGCAACTGCAGCTCGCGACGCATCGCGCGGGGGCGGACGGTGGCCAGTCGGCCACGAAGCTGTTCGGCGGAACTCGCGTCAAATTCCCCACGTTCCAACCAATCCAACTCGATCCGGCACAGCCGGAGTTGGTCCTGGTAGCGCGAATCAATCTTGTCCCGACACTTGTCGAGGCACTTGCGGAGCAGGCTGAAGCATCCACGGCTTGCCAGCAGCCGAAGACCCTCCATCAACGAGGCTTGGTCCTCGTGCAAGAGGTCCGACGGGCCCTCGATCAGTTGCTCTAGACAGGTTTCCAACTCCCGATCCTCGCTACGGAACTTGCGGTACACGGCCTGGTGGACCTGTGGCCAAAGATCGGAGGCCGTCGCATTTAAGTAGCGCTCGATCGCCATGCGTTGCGAGGTCCGCGCAATCTGGAAGGCGTCTCCACCGACGCGCTGCACCCAACCAGTATTCACCAACTGGGTCATCTGCGAATGTAATTTCGGCGTGCCGGGATGCACGTTCATCCTGGCCAACAGGGTGGCAAGCGTATCTAAGGAGACCGGTTCGTTGAGCACCACTAGGCCGGCCAACAACTCCGGCGCCACCCTGACCTTGCAAGCAAGCAAGTCTTGCCTGAAAACCGCTTCCAGAGAGTCGGGCAGACGAGCGAACTCGGTGTGATCGCGGACGATGACTCCTAGTGGATGGCCAAACGAAAGGATACGGTCGCGATCCTTGATTAGATTCTTCAGAAGCACGGTCATTGCCGCCGGTACCCCGCCGGTGCGCTCGTAGATCATCTGGACCAAGAGATCGGACGGAGGCGGGTAGACGAAGACGGACTTGACGAACTCGCGGCATTGCGCCAAGCTGAAGGCGGAGACCGGTACGTCGATGGCCTCAACGCCAAGGGCCGCCAGCGGATGCCGGCTCGTGGCGACGATGCGCACGGGGAGTTCCGCTACTTCCCTATGCAATCTGTTAAGGTCCTGCAACTCCTTAGCCCCGAACCGATCCACGTTTGCCAGCAGCAAGACGAGCGGGTCAATGTGGCGGGACTTGGTAAACAGGCGGAGCAGGTGGGCGACCCAGTGCCAAGTTCCTTCCGAGGCTCTTTCACGCCGGTTCAGAAGGATTTCCAGATCCTCCACCGGTTGCAGATACTTGTCGGGAGGCATGCCGATCTCGTCGAGAAAGCTCCGCATGGCATCGCGATTACCACGGGACTCGGCGGGAAGGTCGCCATAGACGATCCGCTCAAGGATCTGCGAGATTACCTCCACGAAGCTGCGGACGTTCAGGCAGTCAATCACCTCTTTCCGCGCCTGGCGACCATACCGCGCGGCGTGCTCGCCGGCCAACCGCTCCACGAGAAACCGCATGCCGACGCCGCGCTGGCCATGAAGCCCCAGGAGAGAGGTCCCGCCACGAACCAGGTAATCCTTGATCTTGGCCTGGACTTCCTCGCGACCAATCAGGGGGATGTTGGCAAGCTCCTCTTGCAGTATATGCCCCAGGCAAAGAGGTAAGTGAGCCTCAAAGGTCTCTCCTGTGACCGACACGTAGTGCAAAATGAACTCTGCGTTGCTGCCCGTGGCGGGACCGTCCGCGCCCCATGTCGGCAAGGCCACACAGAACGACCGCTCGACGCGCTGGTCCACCCCGATGCAAATCGCGTCCTCCGGGTCCTGGCAGCGGATGATCACGCCGGGCGGGCCCTGGGGCCGGGCGCGGACCTTGTGCGCCCGCGAGGGTCCGACATTGCGGACTTCCATTACCATGCGCAGCTCCGGCCGTGACGCGGCCTCGACGCCGGCCTCGACGCGCGCCCATCGCAGTTGCAGCGACGGAGCGCCGACGTCCTGGATCGGGTAGTGCCCCCGCAGTTGACCGCGAGTGGCACACTTATCCACCTTGGTGGTAATGTCCAGCCTCTTTTGTCCGTCAACGTACAGGCGATACTCGACCTGGATCGGTTTCTGGAGATCGCACCGCTCCAGGACCCCTTCGAACAACCGGGCGTCCCCGGAGATAATGCGGGCGCCGCTCACACGGTCGGTGATGCGGAGCATATCGGTCCGCGCCCCTTGCGAGGAAATCGTATAGCGGACCTTGAACTCGTCGTCTTGCCGGATTACGGGTCGGGGTTGCAGCGTCCCATCGGGCGTGAAGAACTCGCGAACGATTTCAACCTGCGGAGAAGGCAGCGTCTTGACATGGACATGGTCGTCCCCTTCGACGATGACCTTGTCCGGCTCACTGTCATGGATGAAGGTCACCACTTGATTGGCCGGATACTGCCGCTGGCCCGCCTCCCGGCCACGGACTCGATATTGGACCGTCCGTTCCCCGTTGGGCGGAACCAGCACGTCGGCAACTTCGCCTAGCGGTCCACCGTCAGCGGCTGCGACGTTCTCCGGCAGCCGGTCGCGAATCCCGAGAACGTGAACGGGCACTGTGCCATGATTGGCTAGCCGGAGTTTCACCACGTGCTCTTCCCCGATGTAGACGATCGCGGGAACGATCCGCTGAACCACCAGTGACGCCCAGGGGAATTCGACCCGCCGCGGCGCGTCCACCGTCTGGGGGTGACCGTCGATGAAGATGGAGGTGTAACGCAGCGCGTCCGCGGTTTGGCCGTCCAGGAAGCAAATCACGTTCGACGAGCCGATCCGCCGCATCACAATGAACGGATCGAGCGGCCACTCGCACCCGTCGGTGCAAAACAGCAGCCGGCTGTCGCTCCACAGCGGCGCGGCGCCCCATTCAGTCGCGTTCGCGCTGGTCAGCGCCATGCGTTGCCCGGCGGCACAAGCAACCAGCCCCGCGTTGGCAAAGCAGGGCATCGCTAGGCTTTCCGCCAGAAACTCGCGAACTCCTTCGCACCAGATGCGGGCGTTGTCCAGATCAGCAATCACTTCAGCGCGCGTCATCTTCTGGGGAAACTCGGCGAACGTATAAATGTTTCCAATGTCGAACTCGTCAGCGTCTCCAGTTTCGGCGATCTGTTCCTCATCAGGCAGGGGATTGGCGGTACGGAAAAAGTCGCGAAACGCTGCGAGCCGCTCGTCGCTCTGGCGCGTGAGATACGCGGCAATATCAGCCCCCAAGCGAACGTACGAAAAAAGACTGTTGGAAGCGAAGACTTTTTCGATCCGGCGATTGAGTTCGGGATCACGATTGGACACGCGGAAGTACGCCGCTATGTGCACATAGGCACAATATCGGGCCAGCATGCGGACGGCCAGTAAGTGGTCCTCCAACGATGCCCTAACTCCCACGGACTGCAATCGCTCGTAGAGCACGGCCAGTGGGAAAGGCCCGCTCTGCACGTCGGGTTTTCCACGTGCGAAAACACCGAGATCTCGAAGACCGTCCAGGAGGCGAGGAATAGCCCTTGGTATGTCGTCCCTGTCGACAGGGAGTGACACGGCGGCCGCCGTCGCCTGGCTCCATTCGGGCTGCCGGCGCCGGTACTCTTGGTGCGACATGCCGACGAGGACTGGGATCAACGGTCTTCCACACTCGTGCGCACGAACCACCTCTGGAGTAATTTGCCGCGATTGGATCGCAGCATTGGAAACGACCAATACCACGGCCTGTGAGTCGGTGATGGCATCGGACGTCTGGACTAAATAGGAACGTCCGGCTTTGCTGTCCCTTTCGTAGTACCACGTTGTGTAGCCTGGCTCCTCAAGACCGTTGGCTATCGCCAGGGCGATGTTTGAGTCTTCTCCAACGTGGCTGATGAAGACCTGCGCCATTCGAAACTCCCGTGAACCAATAGCGGGAATGGGAGCGACCGCCGTTGTTACTTGTTACTGGTATAACCGCTGCCCAGCCGTGCCGCCAGCCCCCCCACGCCGGTGGTCGCTTAGCTCGTCAGATGCGACACGCTGGCGCTCGCAACAAGGTTGCTTTTCCAACATCCACTCGGTCATCTCGTCCTCTGGCCAATTCCCCTGCCAAACCGGTCCGATTACCATGGGAATTCAGAACGCCGAAAAGCCGCGAAGAATGAGGTTGATGACACAGGCCCCGCCATCGGCTGAACGAGGTGGGCCCCCCCGCTATCTGCCCAAACGGGGTGCCCGTGGTGGTCTTCAGCAACGAGCCATTAGGGCTTCCATTGCTCGATTGCGGCATCGAACCGCTGGGCGAAACAGGGCTGACGGTTCTCATGGAGATTGGGCGGTTATCGGCAACGAATCCTAAAGGAGAATCGAAAGGTGAGTTATCGGCAACGAATCCTAAATATATTCTTTTAGAATCCATTGCCGTTAGCACGGCATCGCTTGTTGG
>Ga0181520_10003323_pt1 | contig 28420 bp, 23 predicted proteins | sample PEATcosm2014_Bin_29_FD_132451 | JGI IMG/M metagenome (GOLD analysis project Ga0181520, IMG submission 132451) | Peatland microbial communities from MTU Mesocosm Facility, Houghton, MI, USA - PEATcosm2014_Bin02_30_metaG | ecosystem: Environmental > Terrestrial > Soil > Wetlands > Peat | place...
CCCGTATCCCCATGTTCGCTTCGACGCCATGATCCAAGGCAGGAGCCGTATGCGTTAAAAGCGCCCGTACGGATCTGTGCGGGGGGCGGTCAGCGATGACGTCCCTACCGCGACTACGGGCTGAAGAATTGTCTTTGAGCACTCGCTACTTTCCGGTCCTTTCGAATACCTTCGGAATCCGCAAGCTTACGACTCTTGCGCCGCGCACCCGGCTGAAGCCGACGCCTCGTGCTCTTTGCCGAATCACGGTAGAATCTTAGGCGTATTCTTCTTGCAGCACTGCAACATTACGGGACCATCCAAGATGCAGCCGGGGCTTTTTTCATGAGCGTGGCCGAGATCGAACAGCTTCTGCACAATTACCGTGCCTGGCTTCGCGACAAAACGACGCTCCGTCAGGTGAACGGCGAATGGGTCGAGATCACCACGCCCCACCTCGATCGGCACAACGACGCTCTGCAAATCTACATCCGCGCCGAGAACGGCGGATACATCCTCACCGACGACCGTTGCACAATCCACGACCTTGAAGCGTCCGGGTGCAGTCTTCAGACGGAGAAGCGCCTGGACTTACTGAAGATGACGCTGAACGGCTTTGGCGTTAAGCTCCAGGACGACGCCTTGGCGGTGTACGCGACCGCCGAGAACTTCCCCCTGAGGAAGCACAGTCTCATTCAGGCCATGCTTGCCGTGAATGATCTTTTCTATCTCGCCAAGCCGGTTGTGGAGAGTTTGTTCTTTGAGGACATGGTCGCGTGGCTGGACGCCAACGAAATCCGATATACCCCGGGAGTGAAGTTCACGGGCATCAGCGGCTACGATCACCTGTTTAATTTCGTAATTCCGAAATCCCGCAAGCAGCCGGAACGCATCGTTCAGGCGATCAACCGCCCGACGCGCGAGACCGCCCTGTCGTTCATTAATGCATGGACGGACACCCGTCAAACACGGCCGCCCGAGTCGAAGGCCTACGCTATGCTGAACGACATGGAGCAGCCGGTTTCGGGCAGCGTAATCGATGCGTTTCGAAATTATCAAATACGACCTGTGCCATGGGCTGACCGGGCGCAGGCTGTTGCTGAGCTCGCCGCCTGATGATTAACAACGCAGAACGAGCCACCGCCCCCCGCGTGGGGCTCTTCAGCATCGGACTGGACTCCTACTGGCCGCAGTTTCCCGGCCTGGAAGATCGTCTGAACGGGTATTCCAAACGCATCGCACGGAAGCTCGAAGCATTGGGGGCCGAGGTGGTCCACCTCGGCCTGATCGACAACCCTCGGAAGGCCGCGCAGGCGGGCCATCAGTTCCGCCAGGCTGATGTCGATCTGATTTTCCTTCACATCGCCACCTACGCGCTTTCATCGACCGTGCTTCCCGTGGTTCGGCGCGCGCGGGTTCCGGTCGTCATCTTGAACCTTGCGCCGGCCCCGGCCATCGACTACGACGCGTTCAACCGGTTCGGCGACCGCGCGAAGATGACCGGCGAGTGGCTGGCTTACTGCCAGGCATGTTCGGCCCCGGAGATCGCCAATGTTTTCAGCCGCTGCCGCATCCCGTTTTTCCAGGTCACGGGCATGCTGGAAGATGACGCCGAAGCCTGGCGCGAGGTCGAGGAATGGGTCGCCGCGGCGCGCGTTGCGGCGGTGATGGAACACAACCGCCTTGGCCTGATGGGCCATTATTACGGAGGAATGCTGGACGTCTACTCCGACCTGACGCTGCAGTGCGCCTGCTTCGGCGGCCATATCGAGACGATCGAGGTGGACGAGCTGGCAGCCCTGCGCGAGAAGGTGACCAGGGAGCAGATCGCCCGGCGAGTCGAGCGCTTCCATGAGATTTTCGATGTCCAGCCTGAGTGCTCCGCGGAGGAACTGGCGCGGGCGGCGCGAACCTCGGTGGCGCTCGATCGCCTGGCGTCGGACCACGGTCTCGGATCGCTGGCCTATTTCTACAGTGGCGCCGCCGGCTCCGCGAACGCGGACGCCATCGGCTCCATCATACTTGGCAATAGCCTGCTTACCACGCTCGGTATTCCCGTGGCGGGCGAAATGGAAGTCAAGAACGTCCAAGCCATGAAGATCCTGGATGCGTTCGGAGCCGGCGGGTCGTTCACCGAGTTTTACGCGGTCGATTTCAAGGACGATGTGGTGCTCATGGGGCACGATGGGCCCGGCCACGCCGGCATCGCCGAAGGCCGGACCAAGGTGCGCCCGCTGGGCGTTTACCACGGCAAGACCGGCAGCGGGCTTTCCGTGGAAATGAGCGTGAGGCACGGGCCGGTTACCATGCTCTCCGTGGTCGAAGACGCGGGGTGGCTGAAGCTGCTGTACGCCGAGGGAGAATCCGTGCCCGGACCGATTCTCGAAATCGGCAACACGAACAGCCGCTACCGCTTTCCACTGGGCGCTCGGGGATTCCTCAATGAGTGGAGCAGGCATGGCCCCGCGCATCACTGCGCAGCGGGCGTCGGACGCTTGGGGACAAAGCTGGAGAAGCTCGCCGCCTTGCTGGGAATGAAGTGCATTCGCGTGTGTTGAGGTTGGAGACTTCACATCGGCTAAACTGGTCGCACGCCATGGAGAAATCGAGTTCCGCTTTCCGCTTCGCCGCCTGGCTCGCCGGCGCCGTCCTTTGCGCTGGGGCGCAGCCGTTACCCGCATTTCGCCCGCCCGCCGTCCCGCTGGTGGCCCACGACCCCTACTTCAGCATATGGTCGCTGGCCGACCGCTTAAGCGACAGCGGCACATCGCATTGGACCGGCAAGCCGAATACCCTCGGGGCGCTGGTGCGGATCGATGGCAGGACCTACAACCTCATAGGCTCCGCGGGCCGGGGCCGCAACCCGCAGGCTGCCGCAGCGCTGGAACAAACCAGGCTCGAAACGCTCCCCACGCGAACGATCTATGAATTCGCGGGCCCCGGCGTGAAGGTCGGGCTGACGTTCTTTACTCCCGCTTTGCCCGACGACCTCGACGTTCTTTCGCGCCCCTTGACTTACATCGAGTGGAGCGCCGCCTCCACCGACGGCCGGGAGCACGAAACCGCTGTTTACTTCGACGCCGGCGCCGACCTGGTGGTCAACACAGCCGACCAGGCGGTGTGGCCGTCGCGGGTCCAGTTGGACGGCCAGCCGGCGCTGCGGATGGGATCGCGCGAACAGCCCATCCTGGCGAAACGCGGAGACGACCTGCGCATCGACTGGGGGTATCTGTACCTGGCCGCCGATAAGCCGGATGGCGTCGCCTCGGCGGTGGCCTCGCGCCAGCGCGAACGCGCGGCTTTCGCGAACGCTGGCCGCCTGGCGGATTCGGACGATTTCTCCGACCAAGCCGCCGCGGGCGGATACGCCGAGAGCGCGCTGGCTTTCAGCATCGATATGGGGCGGGTCGGCTCGCAACCCGTCTCGCGATACCTCATGATCGCCTACGACGATATTTACTCGATCGAGTTCTTCGAGCGCCGAGAAAGACCCTGGTGGCGGCGAAACGGGGCCGGGGCCGCCGAGTTGTTGCGCCTGGGCCGGCGCGATCACGACGCGCTGCTCCAGCGGGCCACGGCGTTCGACGGTGAGCTCATGGCGGACATGCGGAGAATGGGAGGCGAGAAATATGCCCGCCTGGCCGCCTTGGCCTACCGCCAGACCCTGGCGGCGCACAAGCTGGTGGCGGACGTCGACGGCTCGCCCCTATACTTCCCCAAGGAGAATTTCAGCAATGGCTGCATCTCCACCGTGGATGTCATCTATCCCAGTTCTCCGTTCACCCTGCTTTTCAACCCGCGGCTGTTGAGGGCGCAGCTTCGGCCGGTCCTGGAATACGCGCGCCTGGAGCGCTGGCGCTGGCCTTTCGCGCCGCACGACCTGGGCACGTATCCACAGGCCAACGGCCAGGTCTATGGCGGCGGCGAGCGCACCGAGGAAAACCAGATGCCCGTGGAAGAGAGCGGCAACATGCTGATCATGCTGGCCGCGCTCGCCAAGGTGGAAGGCAATGCGGCCTTCGCCGAGCAGTACTGGCCGCAAATCACGAAGTGGGCCGAGTACCTCAAGGAGAAGGGCCTCGATCCCGAGAACCAGCTTTCCACGGACGATTTCGCCGGCCACCTGGCGCACAACGCGAACCTCTCCATCAAGGCCATCCTGGCGCTAGGCGCCTACGGAACGCTGGCCGGCATGAGTGGCCGCAACGACGTCGCCGCTCAATACCGCGCGACCACCAGCGAGTTCGCGAAGCGCTGGCTGGCGATGGCCAACGACGGCGATCATTACCGCCTGGCCTTCGACAAGCCCGGCACATGGAGCCAGAAATACAATTTGGTCTGGGACAAACTGCTCGGCCTGAACCTGTTCCCGCCGGAGGTAGCGCGCAAGGAAATCGCCTTCTATCTGTCCAGGCAGAACAAGTACGGCCTGCCGCTCGACAACCGAAAGGATTACACCAAGCTCGACTGGGTCCTCTGGACAGCCACCCTGGCCGACAATCCGGGCGAGTTCGAGAAGCTCGTGGCTCCGGCTTACCAATTCGCCAACGACTCGGAAAGCCGCGTTCCCCTCACCGACTGGTACGACACAGTGACGGCCAAGCAGCAGGGTTTCCAGGCCAGGTCCGTGGTGGGCGGGCTGTTCGTAAAACTGCTCTCGGACCCCGCCACATGGAGCAAGTACGCCTCCCGGGCCATGGCGCGCTGACCTGCGCTGGCGCGACCAATCGGAATATCTGGGCGTATACTGAATAGGACCCGGGAGTCCCAAATCGAAATTTCCTCTACTGGAGCCGGCTGGTTCGGCTTGTAAGGTATGCGAAGGAGATAATCATGAAACTTCGTATCTTGTGTTGCGCCACTTTCGCGTGCTCTGTAGCCCTCGCTGCGAGTCAGAGCCAAAAAGGTCCGGTTCCGGCCACCTCTGCTTCGGACATCCCTCAATTACGAAAGCAGGGCGCCGCCACCCAGTTGATCGTCGACGGCAAGCCGCTCCTGGTGCTGGGGTCGCAGTTGAGCGTCAACAGCGCCTCCAACCTCGAGTACTGGAAGAAGGTGGTGTTTCCGCGGATTGTCGCTCAGGAAAATCTCAACACCGTGGTAGCGGCCGTTTCCTGGGCCAAGATCGAACCGGAGGAAGGGAAGTTCGACTTCAGCGTGCTGGACGGCGTGATCGGGGATGTACGGAGTCACAACCTGCATCTCGTGCTTCTATGGTTCGCAAGCTGGAAGAATGGTCTCTCCAGCTTCGCGCCCGACTGGGTGAAGCGGGACTTCGAACGCTTCCCGCGCGCTCAGATGGTAGGGGGCCCCTCGCCCTTGATCTCGGCGGGACCGGGGCGTCCGCGCATCCAGATCGAAGGGAGCAGGAGCATCGAGCTGCTCAGCCCGCTCAGCGATGCGAACCGGGATGCCGATGCGCGCGCTTTTGCGGCCCTGATGCGGCACATCAAGGCGGTGGATGGCCAGCGGCACACGGTCATAATGATGCAGTTGGAGAACGAGGTGGGAATGCAGGGCGACACCCGCGACCGCTCGCCCCTGGCCAACAAAGCCTTCGAGGGGCCGCTCCCCAAGGAACTGATGGACTACCTTCAGCAACACAAAGATACCCTGAGTCCGGAGCTTCGCAAGGTGTGGGAGGCGGCCGGCTTCAAGACATCGGGAACCTGGGAAGAGGTGTTCGGTAAGGGCGAGCCGACGGATGAAATCTTCATGGGCTGGAACTTCGCGCGCTACATCGGCCGGGTGGCTCAGTCGGGCAAAGCCGAATACCCGCTGCCCATGTTCGTGAACTGCCCGGAGTTCGGATTTGGGAGGCGGCCCGCGCCGCTTGCCGGAGGCGGGCAGACAGGCGGCCCCATGCCCGACGCGATGGACGTATGGAGGGCCGGGGGACCGCAAATCGATATTTTCGCGCCCGACATTTACACCCCGGACTTCGACGCCTGGTGCGCCAAGTTCACCCGGTCCGGGAACCCGCTGTTCATGCCCGAGACGAACGGTGGGCGCGGGACCGGAGCCAAGGCGCTCTACGCCTTCGGACGCTATAACGCGATCGGTTACTCGCCTATGGGATTCGACAGGTCGCTGACTCCGGACAGCGATCAAATTGCGGGCTACGGCCTGATCGCGCAATTGGCGCCCCTGATCGCGGAACACCAGGGCAAAGGGACCATGTCCGCCGTTCTGCTGGGTCCCAAGGACCCGCCGCAGAAGATCCAGGTGGGGGATTACACGCTGGAGGTCGCGTTCCTGGCGCCCCGAGTGGAACCGCCGCCGGCGGGGACTCCGCTCCTCTCGTCGGCGATCTTCATTGCCACCGGGCCTGACGAGTACTATGCCGCGGGCAACGACGTGAGCGTCACATTTTCTCCCAACACGCCGGGACCCCCGCTCGCCGGACTGGCCACCGTGGAAGAAGGCGTGTTTGTGAATGGCAAGTGGGTTCCCGGACGCCGGCTCGCCGGCGACGACGCCGGCCAGGGAGATTACCTGGATTTGCGCAAACGCTTCGCCGGCGACCCGGACCGCGGCATCCAGCGCGTGACGCTGTACCGCTACCGCTGAGCCGGTCCAAGCCTACTTTCGCGGCTTATAGGTTTTGGAAAAGTTGTTGCGCGCATTCGTCACCGTGAACGCGCCGTTTTGCTCCACGGAGACTTTGATCCATTCACCGTCGGGGCTGCCCTCCAAGTTGGCGATGTAGTCCGGTGAGACATTGGCTTTCGCTCCGCCCGCGATCAAATAGTGCATCTGCCAGTAATCCTCCAGCCCGGGCGACGATTCGACAGTCTGGAACACCTCCGCCGAGGCGCCCTTGCGCGCTCCATTGTCCGCGATCACCACCCGCGGGCGGAGTGCGTGGACCATTATCGGCGAGTTGGCGTTGTCCGTACCGTGATTGGCGGTCATGTATAGGTCCACTGTACCTACGCGATTCATCGGGCACATCAATTCGCGATCCTTGTTCCAGGTCAGATCGGCTGGATCCAACATACGGAACTTGCCATACGTGACCAGAAGCGTAATCGCCTGGGAGTTTTCGTTGGTGTCGTGGTTGTCCAGGATTCCGCGATCATCGAGGCCCCAGACCTTCCTGGGAGTTGTGCCGCAAGCGGGATTCGGCTGGCCCGCTCCCTTGAGCGGCTCCGTGATCGCCTTTCCCGCCGCCATCACCACCAGCGCGTCGAAGCCCTGGATCGGAATCTTGTCTCCGGCCTTTACGACGAGACGCTTAGCCTTGGCCGCGAGGGCCATGTACGCATCCACGTTTTTGAGATATCCGGGATCGGTCAGTTGAACGTTCGCGCCATGGTCCACGAAGGTCACAATGGGCATGCGCTCCGCCAGCGCGGGAACGCCGCCCACGTGGTCGCCATCGTAATGTGACACCACCATATAGTCGATCTTCTTCACGCCGGCGGCCTTACAGGCTTCCGCGATGCGGTTCGCTTCGCGGCCGCCGCCGGCATCGATCACCATACTTTGCCCCGAGGGCGAAACCAGCAAAAGCGACTTCCCTCCTTCCACATCGACGACATACATGTCGAGCGTCTTGGCCGCTGACAGGGCCGAGACCATCAGGAGAACGAATACCGCGGTCTTTATGAGTTGCATCGTCTATATCTCCGGATAGCAGTCTTTCACCGCGCCAGGAACCGCGGGCAGTAGGGCGACGGCGCGTCCACCGGCTGCCCGGTGGGCGTCAGCTTTCCAGTCTGCTGGTCGATGCGGAACACCATCGCGGTGTTGCTATCGTGATTCGTCACCAGCAACCAATGAGCGGAGGGATCCATGTCGAAGTTGCGCGGCGTCTTGCCGCCCGAAGGAACATCCTGAATCAGTGTCAGACGCCCGGTTTTGGCATCCACCGAGAAAACGGCGATACTGTCGCGCCCGCGATTCGAGGCGTACACGAACTTGCCGCTCGGATGCACCTCGATCTCCGCGCACGCGCTCTTGCCCTGGAAATCCTTCGGTAAGGTCGACACCGTCTCTACCTCGGACAAGGCGCCGCGCTCGTTGTTCCAATTGAACAGCATGATCGTGCTGCCCGCCTCCGTAAGCACGTAAAGCCAGCGTCCATTGGGGTGAAATGCCACGTGCCGGGGGTTCGCTCCCGGAGCCGCCTTCACGAACGGCGGATCGTTGGGCGCGAGCGACCCGTCCTTGGCGTTGAACTTATAGACGATCAGCTCATCCAACCCCGTGTCTCCCGCCAGGGCGAAGCGGTTGCTGGGATCCACCCGAATCGAGTGCGCGTGAGCCTGCAATTGCGGGTTCGCGCTGTCCCCATGCTGCACGAAGGCGGTGCGCTCTCCCAGGCTTCCATCGGGCGCAAGCGCCCATACCGCAACGTTGCCGCTCGCAAAGTTGGCCACCAGAACATAGCGCCCGGTCCGGTCGAGGCTGATGTAACTGGGATCCCCGCCGCCGCTCGGCTTCTGATTGATTAGCTTCAGGTGCGCCGTGGCTGGATCGATCGAATAGGCGCTGACGAATCCCGTCGAGTTGCAGGAGTAAAGGTAGCGGCCGCCCGGCGCGATTATGAAATAGGCCGGCGCGGGAGTTTCCAAGAGGAACTCGGGCTTGCTCAGCGCGCCCGTTACCGTGTCGAAATGGGAAACCGAAAAGCCCTTGCCCGGCCCTGCCGTATGCGTACCGAAATAGACCGTGAGGTCCGCCGCGGCCGCCGGCGGGACAGCCAGGGCTGCCCAAGCGGCCGCCCCCAGCAATAGGACTGCTCGAAATCTCATCATCATGCTCCGACTTCCTTTCTCGTCCGAACGCTCCCGGATTGTTCCCGATTTCCAATCAATATACACCCAATCGCCTGAGATCGATTCCCGCGGGACCGCACGTATGACATGGCACAAATACGGCGCGAAATCCGCCCTGGCCCACGGGAACTGACAATCGCCGCGAGTGGTTTTGCGGCACAATCGATGGGGAGGGCAAACATGCGAATCGGGGTGCTGGGAACGGGAGACGTAGGAAAGGCGCTCGGGAAGGCCTTCGTCGCGCTCGGCCACGACGTCAAAATGGGGTCGCGGAGCGGGAACAACGAGAAGGCCGTCGCCTGGGCGAAGGAGATGGGGGCTGCGGCATCGGCCGGCACGTTCGCCGATGCTGCCGCTTACGGCCAGATCATCGTTCTGGCGACGCTCGGAGTCGCGAACGAGAGCGCGCTGCGCAGCGCCGGGCTGGAGAAGCTTAGCGGCAAGGTGGTAATCGACACCACCAACCCGCTCGATTTCTCGGGCGGCATGCCGCCAAAGCTGGCGGTGAACGGAAACGATTCGGCCGGCGAACGCGTTCAGCGGCTGCTGCCGGACGCGCACGTCGTGAAGGCATTCAACACCGTCGGCAGCGCTCACATGTTCCGGCCCAATTTCCCGGGTGGTCCGCCGGACATGTTCATTTGCGGCAACCACGACGAGGCCAAGCAGACAGTCGCCGGCCTCCTGTCGGAATTCGGCTGGGGCGTCGTCGATATCGGGGGCATCGAGGGTTCGCGCTACCTGGAGGCGATGTGCGTCGTTTGGGTCCTCTACGGCGCGCGCACCAACACCTGGAACCACGCCTTCAAACTACTGCGGAGATAAAGACGGCCATCGCGGGTTTCGACTTATAGTCCCGCAAAACGCGCGCGGTCACCATATGCGCACCCGATCCGGCGGCGCCAGGCACAGCTTCTGCGGCAGATGCGCCCCGAAAGCATCGTACCAGGCGTCCAGGTTCCGCACCGCGTCGGCGCGGTACTGTTCGGGGGCATGGCCGTCGGTGGCGATCTGTCTCCGCATTTCCTCGTCGCGTGTCTTGGATCGCCAGCTTTGCCCAAAGCTGATGAAGAACCGCTGATCGCCGCTCAAGCCGTCTTTCGCCACGTCCGGCTTACCGTCGAGCGAAAGCCGGTACGCATTGTAAGCGGCCAGGAGACCGGCCACATCGGCGATGTTCTCGCTCAGCGTCTGATGTCCATTCACCGCCAGATCCGGAAAAGGCCGGTAGCCGTCGAACTGCGCGGCCAGCGCTTCGCCGGCGGCCTTGAAGTGGTCGAAGTCTTCTTTGGTCCACCAGTTGGCGAGCCGGCCGGCGGCATCGAACTGGCTGCCCTGGTCGTCGAAGCTGTGGCTGATCTCGTGTCCGATAATCGCTCCCATGGAGCCGTAATTGTGGGCCGCGTCGGCTTGCGGATCGAAATATGGCGGCTGGATAATCGCGGCCGGGAAGTTCAGCGCGTTCTGAAGGGGAAGATTGACCGCATTCACGGTCTGCGGAGTCATCCACCACTCGTCGCGGTCCACCGGCTGGTGGAGTTTGTCGAGCTGACGGCGGTATTCGAAAAGCCCGGCGCGCCGCGCGTTGCCGAGTGCGTCGCCTTTGACGACTTCAAGACGCGCGTAATCCTGCCACCGGTCGGGATAGCCGACGCCGACTTTCAGCGTGTCCAGCTTCTGTTTGGCTTTGGTTTTGGTGGCGGGCGACATCCAGGTGAGCGCGTCGATCATTTTGGCGAACGCCCGCACCAAATCGCCAACCATGGCCTGCGCCTTGGCTTTGGTCGCGGCCGGGAAGTAGCGTTGCACGTACAGCTTGCCGACCGCCTCTCCGAGAGCCGCACTGGTGTAATCCATTCCCCGCTGCCAGCGCGGGCGCAACTCCGGAATTCCGCTGAGGGTCTTGCCATAAAAGCTGAAGCGCTCGTCGACGAAAGCCTTCGGAAGGAAGCCGGAGGCCCGTTCAATGGCATGCAGCGCCAGCCAGTCCTTCCATGCCTCCAAAGGCTCCGTGGCGGCCAGAGCGGAAAGTCCGGGGACCGCTTTGGGGTGCCAGATAATCAGGACGGACGCGTCCTGTAGCCCGGCCGCCTCGAGCAGCGCCGGCCAGTCGAGCCCGGGAGCCCTTACGGCCAGTTCGCCCCGCTCCCATGAGACTGCCATATGTACGTCCTCGGACTCGACGCGCGTGGCATGCGCCCGCGCCATTTTCGTTTCGAGCTCGAACACGCGGCGGGCGCGGGCGGATGGGTCCGCGAAGCCCGCCAGCTTGAACATCGTCATTATGTGCGCCTGATACTGCTGGCGCAACTCGGCCATATGCGCGGTCGTCGAGAGATAGTAGTCGCGATCCGGCATTCCGAGGCCGCCCTGGAGCAGATAGGGGTAGTAATGCGACGGGTCCGTTAAGCCCTGGGCGATCCAGACTCCGAAGAGGTTCCCGGTTTCGAAGTTGGTGTCGTTCAACGGATCCACATCCGCACGGAGCTGTTCGCCCAGCGCACGGGCGAGAGCACGGCGATCCGCGATGGCCGCGATGGCGTCGAGTTGAGGCTTCAGGGGCCCGATCCCCTTCGACTCGATGGCGGCTTCATCCATGAAGCTCGAGTAAAAGTCGCCGATTTTCCGGGTTTTTTCGCCCTCGGCGGATCCTGCTTTGGCCGATTCCTGAATGAGCGCCAGCAAGCGTTTCCGCGTCTCGTCGGCGAGCATGGTAAAGATGCCATAACTCGACTTGTCGGCGGGAATCGGCGTTGCCTTGATCCATCCGCCGTTGGCATAGGCGTTGAAATCGTCACCGGGAGCGACGGACTTGTCCATTCCCGCCAGATCGATGCCCGCCACTGGCGTTGGCGCCTTCCTGCATGCCGGCGCCACTGCGACCGCCGCGGCGAGAAGGATGGCGGCAACGGGCTGGATCGAAGTGCGTCCTCTCATATAGGTCATGCCAAGAGGTTAGCGCACAATGTCACGCCACACTTCCCACGGCTTCCTCCAGGGCCTGGCCGCCGGGAGTATAATCACAACTTATGCCACTCACGGTTGAAGCGGACTTCCTGGGCGCCGCGCTCATCGGCTACCAGGAGAAGCTTAAGGACATCGAGGCGCGGATAGGCGAACTCCGAAACAGGATTGGCGTGCATCCTGCTTCCACGGCCCCAGCCCGGGCCGCCGCGACGAAGCGCGTGCTGAGCGCCGCTGCGCGCAGGCGCATGGCCGTTGCGCAAAGGAAACGCTGGGCGGCTGCCCGGAAAGTCAAGGCTGAAGCGGCGGCGACTCCAGCGCCCGCGAAGGCCGGCAAGAAGAAGCGCCGCCTGAGCCCCGAGGGGCGGGCGCGGATCATCGCGGCGACGAAGAGGCGTTGGGCGGCGGCCAGGAAGGCCGCGGCGGCGAAGTAGGAGCCGGCATCCGGAGGACGAACAAGGAGCCGGCCACGCCGGGCAAGCGCCCACCCAAGCCGGAGCGATCTTGGCGCGGTTCCGCGGGAGGCGGTCGGGTGTATAATCGGTGCGCCATGAGTATTCCGCGCTGGGGCTGGATGGGTCTATTCTGCTTTTCGCTTCTCTCCGGATTGGCACAGCGGAATGGACCCGCGGCTCAATCCGAACCTCACGCATCGGTTCCGCCCGCGAATCGTAGCATCGTGCTCGATGTGGTCGTGACCAATAAGTCCGGAAAGCCGGTCCCTGGCCTGCAACAGGGGGATTTCACGCTTTTGGACAACAAACTGGCGCGGAAGATCGCGTCTTTCCATGCCGTCGAGGGCGGCGCCGCGACGGCCGATCCGCCGGTGGAAGTCATTTTCCTGGTTGATGGAATCAACGCGTCATACAGCAATGTAGTGATCGAGAGCAACGAAATCGGGACGTTTCTTAAGCAGAACGGCGGGCAGCTTTCCGGCCCCGCGTCCATCGTACTTTTTTCCTATTCGGGGACCACCATGGGGAGCACGTCCGCTCGAGATGGAAACGCTCTCATTGCAGCGCTCGGTCAGGAAAGAACCGTCCAACGTACCATGGGCGACTCGCTGCAGTTTTACGGCGAAGATGAGCGGCAACAGTTCTCTCTCCACACGCTCGAACACCTTGCCGACTACGAAGCTGCCAAGCCCGGACGAAAACTGGTGATCTGGATCAGTCCGGGCTGGCCCCTTCTTTACGATCCGGAAGTGGGGCTGACCGCCAAGGAACAACTGGGGCTTTTCAACTCCATAGTCGCTTTTTCGGAGAAGCTGCGGCGGGCTCGCATTACCCTTTACGACGTCGATCCTTCGGGGCTGGCGGACGCGAACGAATTGGGAACGGCGGATTACGGCCAGTTCGTAAAAGGAGTGAAGACGGCCAAACAGGCGCAGATTGGAAACCTGGGACTGCAGGCGCTTGCGTCTCAAAGTGGAGGCCGGGTACTCAATTCAAGTAACGACATAGCGGGCGAGATCGCAACCTGCCTCACGGACGCGAATGGCTATTATGTTCTCTCCTTCGACGGCCCCGCCGGGGACGGTCCAAACGAGTACCATTCGCTCGAAATTAAGATCGACAAGCCCGGAGCGACGGCGCGCACACGATCCGGGTATTACGCCCAGCCGGAGCGGGCGCCAGCGCGGTAAACGGCGCCGGGCGATCCCTACCCGGCGCATGCCAATTGGTTGTAAACCCGTTTTGGAGGTGCAAGTACCATGGGTCTCACACGCGCATGCGGTTGGCTGGCGCTTTCCGCTCTGGTTTTGATCTCCGCCGAAGCTCAGACGACCGCGACGACGCAGGAATCCGCCGCCAGCGCCAGCTTCACCTATGTGTCCGACGACGGCTGCGTTCAGAACGAAGTCACCGTGTTCGCCAACCGAACGACGGTGGTTTCGGCCAAGGCGCCGAGCGCGACCGCGGAAGTCACGTACTTCCGCTACCGGTACGACTATTGCGAAGATTCCGATCTAGGCACGGACCTGGGAACCAGCCGGCAACTGGTATTCTCGGGAGATTTGAACTCGGCCTCGCTGAGCGCCACCATCGACGGTCATTCCACCTCGGGTTCGGTGGTCCCGGTTTCGTTTGCGCTGGTGTGGGAGGGCAAGGGCGACATCACGCATCAGTCGAGCCGCCCGCAAAGAACTCGCGCCAGCGGCGCCAAATTGATTGGCGGCGACAGCCTGAGCCGCACGGCGGTGGTCACCGGGACAGTGGACAGGCGGGACATTTCCCAGGCGGTGGTTGACGCCAGCCTGCACACCACCCGGAAGACGATTTCCCGGTGATTTCGGGGTTGGCGTCCGTCCGGCGCCAAAAGGGTTGACAACCCGCCGCAGGATTTCATCCTGCCCCACATGAAAGGAAAATCTCCGGGTGGTCGAGGATCTAGCCGCCGGACTGTCTGGCTCGATCGGCCTTTTGCTGGGCCTTCTTCTCGCGCCGCGGCAGGCGGGATTTGTTCTTCTTGGGCAGTTTCGGAATCTTCGTGGACTTCATCCGGGGCGCGGGTTGGCCCGCGGCTTCCGGGACGGCGGCCTTTTTCACGGCGGCTTTGCCAGCCGCTTCCGTACCGCTCACCGAGCCGCCTTCGGCGGCTTTCTTCTTGTCTGCCATAACGTCCTCTCGTCCAGCGAATCTCCGCGGATCCCTATATGAGGGTAGCACCTTCACGCGAATCGATCCGGTCCGGACGAGGGAAACCCAGGCTGGAGCGAGCCGGCGCCCGCTTTTTCCCGGCGCCGAAGCGGGAGGCTGGCGCATTAGGGTAAAATCGGAGTCATCCAGGCGAAATCCCCGGCTCGTGGTTCACGCCGCGCGGAATCTCGCGGAAAGAAGGACGGACAATAACGATGAAACACGAGACTCGCGGCGGGCTGGCGCTGGCCACCGTCATCGCCGGGCTGCTCGCCATCCTGGCTCTCTCGCCGGTGGTGGCGCAGAGGCCGCAACCCGCGCCCAAGGGCCCTTGGATGGACAAGAACCTGCCGCCCGACCAGCGCGCGGACATGGTGGTGGAGCAGATGACGCTCGATGAGAAAATTCTGCTGGCCCATGGAGCCGGAGGATTCGGGGCGGCCGGATCGGAGTCTAATGGCGGCGCGGGAGTGATTGCGTCCATCGCCCGGCTGGGTCTTCCGGCCGTCCAACTGGCCGATTCCGCCTATGGCGTACGGGATTCCGCGCCGCGCGGGCGCTATGCCACGGTGCTGCCCTCGGTGATGGCGGAAGCCGCTACCTTCAACCCCAAAATGGCTTTCGCGTTCGGCGACGTGATCGGCCGGGAGCTGCGCGACCAGCGCTACAACACCTCCATCGGCGGCGGCATGGACCTCACGCGCGAGCCGCGCAACGGGCGCAACTTTGAATATCAGGGCGAAGATCCCATCCTGGCGGGGAAGATGGCTGCCCAACTGGTCCAGGGCGTCCAGAGCAACAACGTGATCGGAGACCTGAAGCACTACGCGTTCAACGACCAGGAGACCGGCCGCAGCATCGTCAACGCGAAGCTGGACAAGCGCACGGCGCGCGAAACGGACCTGCTGGCGTATGAGATTGCGGTGACCGAAGGCCAGCCCGGAATGATCATGTGCTCGTACAACAAGTTCAACGGGGACTGGGCCTGCGAGAACAGCTACCTGCTGACCGACGTCCTCAAGAAAGCCTGGGGCTTCAAGGGCTTCGTGCTTTCGGATTGGGGCGGGACCCACAGCACGACCAAGGCGGTGATGGCCGGCCTGGATAATGAGGAGTCCGACGGGCGCTTCCTGGGCGCATCGTTGAAGGCCGCGGTCGAGAAAGGCGAGGTGCCCATGGCCCGCCTGAACGACCTGGTGCATCGCATCGTTCGTACGGAGTTCGCTCACGGAATCGTCGACGATCCGCCGCGAGGCACAATAGTCGATCCGTTCCGCGGGGCGGACACGGCTCAGGCTATTGAGGAGCAGGCCGCGGTGCTGCTGAAGAACGCCAACTACCAGCTTCCCCTGAAGGCCGCGCTGGTTAAATCCATCGCGTTGATTGGATCCAATGCCGACACGGGCGTACTCACCGGCGGAGGCTCGGCGCAGGTGGATCCGATCGGCGCCGGCCCCGCCCGGTACGGAGGCGCCGCGGAGTGGGCCCCCTCTTCACCGCTCAAGGCCATCCGCGCCAAAGCGCCCAAGGCCAAGGTGGAGTACAACGACGGGACCGACCCCGCCAAGGCGGCGGCCTTCGCCAAGGCTTCGGAAGTGGCTATTGTGTTCGTCAACGAGCCCACCAGCGAGGGGCGCGACATGGCCAGCCTGACGCTCACCGGCAAGCAGGACGACCTTGTGAACGCGGTGGCGGCGGCCAATCCGCACACCGTAGTTGTACTCGAAACCGGGGGTCCGGCGGCGATGCCGTGGATCGGCAAAGTAAATGCGGCCCTGGAAATCTGGTATCCCGGCGTGCGCGGGGCCGAGGCGATGGCCAATGTTCTGTTCGGGGACGTGAACCCGAGCGGAAAGCTCCCCATCACCTTCCCCATGAGCGACGCCGACCTTCCGCATCCCGCCATTCCGGGCGGGCGCGGACCCAGACCGGCGTCCGAAGGGGCGTCCGCGGCCCCGGTTGCGGCTCCGGCCCCGGCTCCGGGCGGAGGGCGCGCGGCTCCGCGCGATTTCGATGCCGACTACATGGTGGAGGGGTTGAACGTGGGCTACAAGTGGTTCGACTCCCAAAACAAGACCCCGCTATTCCCCTTCGGCCACGGGCTGTCGTATACGACGTTCGCGTACTCCGGGTTGAAGGCCTCCACGGATAGCGTGTCGTTCGTGGTGCGCAATACCGGCCGGCGGGCGGGCGCGGAGGTCGCGCAGGTTTACGTGGGGCTGCCGACAGCCGCCAAGGAACCGCCCAAGCGGCTGGTGGCCTGGGAGAAGGTGCAGTTGAATCCGGGCGAAGCGAAGACCGTCACGCTGAAGCTGGAGCAGAAGTTCCTATCCATCTTCAACGAGCAGAAAGACGATTGGGAATTCCTCCCCGGCGAGTACAAGTTCTTCGTAGGAGGCTCTTCGCGCAACACGCCGCTCACGGCCACCGCCAGCCACTAAGCGGCTCTGGCGGCCGCTGGCGGCGGATAGTTCCCTGATTGAGGTCGCCGAACGCCCTTCTCAGGGCGTTCGGCGTGGCAGAGTGAATCTGCCGGTCTTCACCGCCCCACAGCGGGGCGATCAAGCCTGCCCGCGGGCGCTGTAGTAAAGTGAAGTCGTGACGGCGGTGGAGGCTTACGAATGGACAACCCTGGGAGGCGCGACGGATTTTGCACGTCTCATTATGGCTTGCGAATCCTTCGGACCCTATTGTCTGATAGGCGGTTTGGCCGTGAATTGTTACGTCGAGCCGGTCTATGCCCTTGACGCTGATATAGTAATGATCGCCGCCACTCTTCCCGACCTGACTGCGCGCCTGGGCGAGCTAGGATTCAAAATGGAGGCCCATGCGCCTTCGGTGAATGCTCTGGCGCCGGGCAGCCAACTTCGGATTCAGTTCACTACCGACGAAAGGTATCTGATCCGGCTCGCGGAGGCCTATCCCGAGTTGGCGGCTTTCTACCCCATCGAACTGCGGGCGCAGCTTGACCGCGGGTGATGGGACCCCGGTTTGCCGATCGGGTTCTATTAAGCGCGATAGATTAAACTTAGTCTAGTCTATGAAGACCGTCAGCATTCATGTCGCGAAGACCCACCTTTCGAGCCTGGTGGAGGAGGCCGCGGCAGGCGGGGAGATTGTCATCGCCAAAGCCGGGAAACCCATTGCCCGGCTTGTGCCGCTGGAAAAACCCGACTTCCGGAAGACGTTTGGAATGCTGAAAGGCAAGATTTGGGTCAGCGAAGATTTCGATGCGCCACTTCCACCGGAAATTCTGAACGCATTTTGCGGCGGTCGATCCCGCGATTGAAGTCTGCGCCAGGATCGCTTACTTATGTGCGCGGCTCTGCAGTTCCGCCAAATCGCTGAACACGCCGTAGGCGGTTTGTTCCACCGTGGGCTCGATTGATACCGTTCCGAAGGTGCCCATCAGGTCGGTGTGAAACAGGATGATGTTCGAGGTGCCGGGGGCGCAGGCCAGGATGTCGTGACGGTCCAGCACTTCGGCGCGGACGCGCAGGGAGACGCCGGCGGCAGTGCGGCGCGCGCGGCTGACAATGCGCATGGTTTTGCCCTGGCGCGCGATTTCCGCGACGCGTTCGGGGGTGAGGCGGGCGATGCCGCGCGTGGGGACCTGTTGAGGGGTGGTGCGCGCATCGAGCAACACGTTGGCTAGGGCAGCGGTCTTGGCGGCGGAATCCCAGCCCTCAACATCGAACGCGCCGCTGGCTTCGGTGATGCCCATGGCGCGCGCGGCCGCCAGGCCCTCCTCGAACGAACCGCCGCGTTCCATGGTTTCCACCACCACTTTCGAGGTGGAATTGAGCGCGCCGGTGAAGCCCAGCGCCTTCACTCCCGGCAGGTTGTGGCGCCACAGGTTGAACACGGGAGCGCCATCCATGGCGGCGGCCTCGAAGCGGAAGAGCACGCCCGCGCGGGCAGCCTCGTCGCGGAGGCTGGCGTAAGCGTGCGCGATGGGCCCCTTGTTGGCCGTCACTACGTGCATGCGGCGCTCGAAAGCGGCGCGGATGTGGGAGATGGCGGGCTCGCCCGAATAGGGTTCGAGGGTGGTGATCTCGACGGCGACGTCCGCGCGGGCGGCGTCCAGGAATTCTTCGATGGTGGCGGCGCGGGGACCGAATGCCGGGTCCTCCGGCAGGCCGCCAGGGTCGATCACCGTGCCATGCCGCAGGGTGTGGATGCCGGTCACGGTGAAAGGAAACTCCGCGCGCTTCCGCTCGAGGAGGCGCGCCAGCGCGCGTCCCGCGTGCCCATAGCCGATGAGTGCCAGTTTCAAACGAAGATTGTAGCGTTCGGCGCTTGAAGGGTTGACAAACTGAGGTTTGCCCCAGAGACCCATTGCGTCCCGGACCTTGGAAGAATGCCGGCAAGGATGCCGGCATGGCAGGCTGGAAGCCCGCTCTACGGGGGGGTGCGCCGCCACGGTTGGCAGGCGGAAGCGCCTGCCCCACCACGGATTTCAGAACGTGATTCCCAGCAGGAACTCAGCCTGGTTTTGCTGGCTCTCCACCGGGTCCGTGAAGTGCGCCGAACCCCAGCGCGTGTACCGAATTTCGGGCGAAATGTGGAGCACCACGGCGTGGATATCCACCCCCGCGCCGATGACGAAACCGCCCGTGCCCTGCTTGGTGAACGCCGGCGTGGTTGTGCCCGGCGCTCCGTTGATAGTGCTGGAGATTGTTTCTACGGTCTGTCGGATGGACTGCTTCAGGCCGGCCAGCGTATCCCATGCGAATCCCGCATCCACATACGGCTTCACAAGAGGGATTTTGAACTTGTATTTGAGCAGCAGCGGAAACTCCCAGGCGTCGGCGCTGGTACTGGTGAACGTGGTGGTTTGGGTAGTGGGAGGGTTTGCCGTGACGATGGTTTCGGTATAGTTCTGCCGCCGGTACAACGCGTCGAGCTCGATGCCCAGCCCGGCCGGCAGCCGGAGCTCGACCGTGGGACCGAGGATGTAGGGCCTTTGGTTCAAACTGACGTTATTCCCCGAGCCGAGCGCGCTCTGCACGGTGGAAGCAAAATCCGTCAAAGGTTCGCCTACCCTGACTCCGAACGTGACCGGCTGGGCGAAGGCGGATGCGGCGACGGCAAGCGACAGGAGCGGCAATCTCATGTAAGTTCCTACGGATAAACCGAGCCCCCGGTTTCCACTGTCGGGGGCGCTACACTCGCAGGGTGAACGATTCGCCCAGGTAGACGCGGCGCACTTCCGGATCGCGCGCCAACGCCTCGGGCGTCCCGGCGCGAAAAATCTCGCCGTTGTTGATGATGTAGGCCCAATCCGTGACCGCCAGCGTCTCGCTGACGTTGTGGTCGGTCACCAGAATCCCGATGTTCTGGCGTTTGAGGTCGAAGATGATGCGCTGCAATTCGAGCACCTGGATGGGGTCGATTCCGGAGAACGGCTCGTCGAGCAGCAGGAAGCGCGGATCGATCACCAGGGAGCGGGCGATTTCCACGCGCCGCCGCTCGCCGCCGGAGAGCATGTAGCCGCGGCTGCGCCGCACTTTCTCCAGGCCGAGCTGGTCAATCAACTGGTCGCGCTTCTGGCGGCGATGCCTGGAGCGCATTCCGGACAGCGTTTCGAGGATGGCCATGAGGTTTTCCTCCACCGTCATCTTCCGGAAAACGGAAGCCTCCTGCGGAAGATAGCTGATGCCGCGCCGCGCGCGCTGGTACATGGGAAGGTTGGTGATATCCTCGTCGTCCACGCGGATTGTGCCCGAATCCGGGCTGATGAGCCCCACGACGATGTGGAACGAGGTGGTCTTCCCGGCCCCGTTCGGCCCCAGCAGGCCTACCACTCGGCCCTGTTCCAGGTGCAAAGTGACGTCGTGCACCACGGCCCGTCCGCGGTAGGTCTTGGAGATATTCTTGACTTCGAGTACGCTCATGGGGGCTATTTTTTCCGGACGATGCGAGTGTTCACCGGTTCGGTGGGGGCGCCACTTCCCAGCAGCCTATCATCGTTAGCGAAATAGGTCAATTCCAGCCCTTCCGAAGTCCCGGAAACCGTGTCCACGAGCTTGGCTTTTCCGCCCTTTTCGGCGTGCATAACCACCTTCTGGTTGGCGGTGTAGTATTCGGCATGGCCGCCCGTGCCGGTGCGCGTGCGCCGGTTGGCGGTCTGCACGATTTCGACGGCCCCGTCGGCCAACGCCTTTTCGAGGCGCGAGGATGCGCCGGCCTCGGCCATATAGGCGCGCAGTTCCTGGGATTTCACGTCGAGCCCGGTGCGCTTCAGGGTGACGCCTCCGGTGTACACGGCCAGGCGATTCTCGTCCGTATAGACCAAGTGTTGCGCGTGCACCACGGTGAGCACGGGGTTGGCGGACGCCGGTTTCTGACCGGGGCTGAGGGGCTGGCCGCTGGGCGCTGGCTTTTGAGGGGAGCCGGCGGGCGCCGGCTTCTGACCGGAGCTGGCAGGCTGGCCGCTGGGGGCCGGCTTTTGGGCGGAATCGGCGGGCTGGTCGCTGGGCTGCTCCCACAGGTTGCTAACCACATTCCCATTGGCCACGAGCGTGCCGTGGTCCACGTCGATCGTGTCGGCCTGAATGCGGTTGGCGCCCTGCCACATGACTGCGTTGCCCTCGTAGTGGATCTTCCGGGTGCGGGCGGAGGGATCCGTTCTGCGGGAGTCCATCTTGCGCGCCTGGGCCTGCAACGGGTCGTCGCCCGAGAGCATATCCGAGCTCTTCTTCTGGTCCGCATCGGGAAGGCGGCTGGAATAGACGTTGCCTTCGGCCACGAAATCGCCGGAGCTCTGGTCCAGACGGATGCGGTCGGCGGTCGTGGACCCGGTGGAGTCCCACACGCGCGCCGAGGTCTCCAGCAGGATCACGTTCTGATCCGAATCCAGGGTGGCTTTGGCGGCGCGGGCGCGGCGGTCGCCCTCTTCATATGTGAAGGCGCCGGTTTGCTCCATGGAGGACATCTTGGAGGTCTTCGGATCGAAACGAGCCGCCAACTCGCGGCTGGCGGTGAAGGAGGCGACCTGGTTGCGTCTCTTTTCCTCGTCGGTGGGATCGGTGCGGGTGCGGGCGTTGGTGGTATGGAAAGACTGGATGCGGTTCTGCGGGGCGTAGGCGATCACCATATCGTTGCCATCGAGCGTCCGGTGGTGCTGGGCGGGCAGGTTGGGCAGGAATTCCAGGGTTCCCGGCGCGTGCGTGACCACGGTTTCCATGTCGCGCCCGCCTTCGCGCATCTTCACTTCCACAACCTGGGACCGCAGCACGTGAGTCTCGGTCAACTGACGCCCCGGCGCGGGCAGCGGCCGGGAGGTGACCACGGCGTTATCCGTAGCCGAGACGCGTTCCAGAACGCTTTCGTCGTTCCGGGAGGCGAAGTCCATGTCCACCGCGCCGGCTTTGACCTCGGTGGTGGTGGTGGGAGAGGTGGATGTCAATTGCGCGCCATTGCGCCCGGTGATCTTGCGCGTTACGCCTTCGTCGTCGAAATCGGCCAGCACCCAGTCGGCCGAGTATTGCACGCTGCGATCGGGATAGGTATCCGTACCGCGAGCCTTGACGGCCTCCACCTGGTGGATCACGGTCCGCTTTTTTCCATCGGCTTCGGTGACCTCGTGAATGCGGACCACATCTTCCTGACCTTCCACCACCGTGTCGCCGCGGGTGAGCCGTCCCCACGGCTTCAGCCAGATTTCAGACTTGGTCTCCGGGTAGATGAGGCTGGCGGCTTCAATCTTCATGGGCTTGGCGCCGGGATGGGCCGGGTTCCAGTCGAGCTGCACCTGGCTCTTCATCACCAGCACGCGGGAGTTGGGATCGTAGGAGGCGCCCGCGGACTGGCCGGTTCCGTGCTCGAAGACGAAAGTGGTGGGGCGGTTTGTATCCACCGTGTGGGTATCGGTGTCGCACGTGACGCCGGAGCTGCGGACGGTGATCAACTGGTGCTTGGCTTCCCCTTTCACGGGGACGTTGAGGGTTATCTCCACGTCACCGTCGGAGAAGAAGCGGTGCTCGTTGGCGAAGAAAGACGCGGCGCCGCTCTTCACCAGGTCGTAGGCGTCGCCTTCTTTGTTGAAGAGCCTGAGCTGAACGTTGCTGAGATCGGTGCGCGAAGAGTCTTTCAGTTCGCGGAAGTCCTCGGCTTCCAGGTCGTAATTGAGGTGTCCCTGGGAATTATCCTCGAAATGGTACTTAGGCGCGGCGGATCGCAGCTCGCTGGGCAGCTCCCTGGGTTTTTCGGGGGCCTGGGCCTTGAGCGCTTTCTTGGAGGCCCTGTATGTGACTGCGACGCCGCCGACCATCGCGACGATCGCCACCAGAAGGACCCACCGCATGCCTCTCATGAGGGTATGACTTCACTATAGCAGCGCGCACGGCGCGCTATTTGTGGCACGATGGAGTAGCCTCAATGAACGCGGAGCGAATTCGAATCCTGGCCACCGGGGGAACCTGCGACAAAGAATACAACGAGCTCACTGGCGAGTTGTACTTCAAGGACACGCACATCTCCCAAATGCTGCAGCTTGGCCGCTGCCATCTGAAGGTGGATGTCCGCACCCTCATGATGATCGACAGCCTGCAGATGACCGACGACGACCGGCGCATGATCCTGGAGCATTGCCGGCGCGCGGAGGAAAGCCGCATTGTGATCACCCACGGCACGGATTCGATGGAACAGACCGCCGCCGTGCTGGGGAACGCCATCGAGGATAAGACCATTGTCCTCACCGGGGCCATGATCCCATACACCTTCGGCAGCTCGGACGGCTTGTTCAATCTGGGGACGGCGCTGGCCTTCGTCCAGGTTCTGCCGCCGGGAGTGTACGTGGCCATGAATGGGCGCTGCTTCCCTTGGCGGACGGTGCGCAAGAACCGCGAACTGGGCATCTTCGAAGAGGCGCGGTAGACATTGCAGAAGAGTGATTTGCAGGCGAAAGCGTCTCCTCCGCAGGCTCGTTTTAGCGCATCCTCGACGCGAACTCGTAGTGGCCGGAGGCCAGCTCGAACAGGGCCTTGCCCTTCTCGGTTCCGGTGAACTTGACGCCCTTGGCCTGTGCGGCGGGGCGGCCGCTTTCGGTTATCGATTCGGGCGCCACGCTGGGCAGGTAGAGCGTGGCGGTGGTTCCCGGCGGCGCGGTTACGGAGGCGTGCATCACGCCGTTCTCGATCCGCCAGTCGCTCACTATGACCCCGTGAATGGATTTGTACTGGGTGCGCGCGAAGGTGAGGTCGCCCACCGGCGCCGGCTTCAATAGGAAATGGCGGAAGCCGGGGGCCTTTTCATCCACCCGTATGCCGCCGATGCCTTCGATGAACCAGGCTCCAATGGAAATGAGCGTGTCGTGGATGTGGGAACCGCCGGTCCAGCCTTCCCAACTGGTGGTGGCGCCCCTTTCGAGCATGTTGCCCCAGCCCGGGAAATCCTTCTTGGTGGCCATCTCGAAGATGAGGTCGTTGCGGTCTTCCTCCATCAGCTCCTTGAGCAGGAAGTACAGGCCGTGCATGCCGGCGTCGAAGTGCCCCGTGTTCTTGACGCGAATGGTCTCTTCGAGGTTCTTCAGCACCGCCGCGCGTACCTCCGGCGGGGCCACGCCGATCAGCAGCGGGAACGCCAGGTAGGGCTGCTCGCCGGTGGCGTAGCTGTTTTTCGCGGCGTCGAAGAACTGGGCGTGGAGCGCGCGGCGGAGCGTATCGGCGCGCTGGGCATAAAGCGCCGCGTCGGCGGGCTTGCCCAATACGGCGGCGATCTTAGCGGCCAACTCGATGGTATAGAGATAGTGGCAGTTGTTGATGAAGCGCGCGGCGACGGTATTGCGCGCAATGTCTTGACCGGCAGCATCGCGGTGAGGGGCCACCCAATCGCCCAGGTAATTCCATTGCATCTGGCGGATGCCGATGCTGACATACGGCTCCAGGATGTGGTCTTTGGTCTTGGTTTCGGCGAAGGCCAGCCACTTCCGGATCATGGGATAGTTGGTTTCGAGTGCGCGCTTGTCGCCATAATTCAGATAGAGCTGCCACGGCATGGTCACCACGAAGCCGCTCCACATGGGACCGCCTCCGCCCTGATCGGGGTAATTGGGAGCGGTGTACGGCAGATCGCCCGATTGCGGGTCCTGCGCGTCGCGCCAGTTGGCGGACCAGCGGTTGTAGAGGCCGCCGGTATCGAAATTGAACATCCCCGTCTCAATGGACGTGCCGGCGTCGCCGCCGTAGCCCAGGCGCTCGCGCGTGGGGCAATCCACCACGTAGCCGCCCAGGGTCAGGCATTGGTAAGTCCAGGTCACCAGGCGGTAGATGCGGTTCAGCAGCTCGTTGGAAGATCCGAACTGGCCGGCGCGCGAATACGCCGTGCGAATGAAATAGCCTTTGACGTCCGCCGGGGCCGGCGCCTGGTCCAGCCCCGTGACATGGGCGTAACGGAAGGCGTGGTAGTTTAAGCGGGAGCGAACGGTCTGGCCGGCGCCGGCGCGGGTGACGTATTCGTCGCGCTGGTTGAAGGTGGCGTAGCGGTTGCCCGCGGGAGGGTCGTCCGCGAACTCGATTTTGAGATTTTTTCCGGCGGCCACATTCGCCGGAAGACGCAGCTCGAGCCAGCCGGTGAAGTTCTTTCCCATGTCGATCAGCCAGCCGCCCGCCGGGGTCTTATCGATCTTCACCGGCTGGATGGTCTCGAGGATGCGGTTCGGCTCGACCATTTGCGCGGAAGTGGCGACGCGCGGCGGATCGAAGGTGGTGGCCGCTTCCCAGGCCGAATCGTCGCAGCCCGCGGCGTTCCAATCGGGCAGGTCCAGTTGCGCGTCATAATGCTCGCCGCCGTAGTCGCCGAAAGCCGTGCCCTTGCCCAACGGCGTGATGGGGCTGGCCTTGGCCTTCCAGGTTCCATCGGTCTCCACGTTGACCGATTTCCCGCCCGGCAGGGCGATCTCGAACTGCGCGCGCACCAGCGGCCCATCGTAGACCACCCCCGGATGGCCCTTGACGTACCACCCGCGGCCCAGCCATAGCGCCACCGAGTTCCGGCCTTTGACCAGGTAGCTGGCGATGTCGTGGGTCACATACCAGTTGCGCCGGGAATAATCCACCACGTCCGGCATCAGAACGGCGTCATCCACCTTTTTGCCGTTGACGTACAGTTCGTAATATCCCAGAGCGTTGACGTACGCCGCGGCTCGCTCGGGCTTTTCGTCGAGGGTGAATGTTTTGCGCAGCCACGGGAACGGCAGCGGCGTGACTTCTTTGACGCCGGCGGGCCGCGCGAGGCCGATCCAGCGGCCGCGCCAATCCGCGTCGCGCAAGAGCCCCATGGACCAGTGGGCCGGGTTGCTCCAGGCGGCGCGGCCCTGTTCGTCCCACACGCGCACCTTCCACCAGGCGTGCAGGCCCGATTCGAGCGGCTTGCCATCGTAGACCATGAAGGTGGTCTGAGGCTCGCTCACCTTGCCCGAGTTCCACAGATCGCCGTTATCGTGCTGGAGGTTCTCCGGGCTGCTGGCCACCAGAATCTGATAGGCGCTCTGGGCGTGCTCGCGCGGGCCCGCGGCCAGGGCCCAGCTCAGGCGCGGCTTTTCCACGTCGATTCCGAGCGGGTTCACCAGATATTCGCAACGCAGGCCTTCCACCGGGGAAGGGGCCTGGCCGGAGGCCGCGCAGCCGGCGAGGACCAGCGACAACAGCGCAACGAGGGTAGCTATGAGGGCCTTCATAATTCACGATCTCCTTACGGGCCGGTGGGGCGGACCCCCTGGTCCGCGCGGGTCCCTCTGGACCCGCTCCTCATCCATACAGTGCGAGCCGACGGGGGCGTCGGCTGCGGACCAGGGCGTCCGCCCCACCATTTCCACCGGATTCGCAGCTCTGGGAAAAGCACGTGACATTGCCGCTACCGGAACAGCAACGGCGCGAATTCGTGCAGGTCCCTCCGCCAGGTCTGCCATTCGTGGGCCGTGCCCGGCGATTGGTAGAACACGTTCTCAATGCCCGCCTGCTTGAGCGTCTGGCTCATGGCCAGCGCGGGGGCCAGCATTCTCTCTTCGGCCGTGCCGGCGCCGAACCATAGCAGGTGAACCTTCTTAGTGAACGCGGCGGCATCGGCGAAAGCGCCGCCGTAAGCCGTCTTCAGGTCGAGCCCGGCGCGCAACGGGGAGCTGAAGGAGCCGATCCAGGAAAACTTGTCCAGGTGTGCGAGGGTGATCTGGAGCGTCTGCCCGCCGCCCATTGACAAGCCGGCCATGGCGCGATGGTCGCGGTCCGCGAGGGTGCGGTAGGTGGCATCGATCATGGGGATCAGGTCGTTCAGCACCACCTGTTCGAAGGCGCTCGACTGGCCGCCGCCGCGGCCCTGGGCCGCCGGCGCCTGCGCCGCGCCTGCGGCGGTGGCGTAGCCCTGTTCCATCACCACGATCATGGGCTTGGCTTTTCCCTCGGCGATCAGGTTGTCGAGGATGAAATTGGCTCGCCCCTGGTTGGTCCAGCCGCGCTCATCCTCGCCGGAGCCGTGCTGCAGGTAGAGCACCGGGTAACGCGCCAGGGCGTTGCGGTCATACTCCGCCGGCGTATAGACCACGGCGCGCCGCCAGGCGGCGGTGGTCTTGGCGTAATACCAGCGGACGCGCACCTCGCCGTGGGGCACGTCCTTGACGGCGTAGAAGTCGACTCCCTTTTCGGGAACCTCGATGCCGCTCGACTCCTTGGCGTACCCGAAGTACGTCTCGCTGGCGGGATCGTTCACGGCTAGGCCATCCACCAGGAACCAGTAATAGTGGAAGCCGGGGACCGCCGGCGGCGTGGTCACGGTCCACGTGCCGTCCGCGCCGCGGGTCATATCGATGGGGCCTTTGCCCAAGCCGTTGTCGTCGCCGCCCGGCTGCAACTGCACCTTCCTGGCGTCGGGGGCTTTGATGCGGAACGTAACGCGCAAATCGGAGCTAACGCGCGGATACTCCGCGCCGCGCACGTTCGAAGACGCCGGCTGCGAATCGGAGCCAGCCTGGGCCCAGCAGAATCCGCACATCAGAATGAGGCAAATCGAAACCCGGTACATGACATTTCTCCCGTCTTTACGATACTGCAATCTCATAATAAACGGTCTCAAGCTCGGGGATTATGGCCGGCGCCGGCCAATGCCATGGAACGCTAAAGGCCCTTCGATGTGAGGCTTTTCTGCGATGACGCCGTTTTCCTGGAACCTGCGGATTCCACGAATCGGGCATTCAGACCGTCATGTATTTGAAGCCGAGGAGCTTTCGATGACCCAGAGAATGATTACGACCGTTCTGGCGTGCTTTGCCTGCTCCGCAGCGAGTGGTCAGGGGAGCGGCCAACCGCCGTCGTTTGAGGTGGCATCGGTCAAGCCGGGCGGAGATATCTTCTCGACGAGGCCGGACCGCGCAGGCGGAAGAATTAGGTGGACGACTCAACTGGCCTACTTGATTGGGTATGCTTACCGTCTGGACTTCTCTCGCGTGGACGGACCGAACCTCGGCGCTGTCTACTCACTCGAGGCGATATTCGACCCGACGTCCACCGACGATCAGATTCGGTTGATGGTTCAGTCGCTGCTCACGGACAGATTCAGGATGCGGTCTCACCGCGTCACCACAGTAGCCGACGGATACGCCCTTTCCATTGCGAAAAAGGGGCTCAAAATCAAAGAAGCCAAGGCAGGCGACGACCCTCCTCCGATGCCGGAGTGGGTCAGGGATGCTTCACCGGCCCTAAGGGCCGAGAGCTTCATCTCCGCCACCCTTCCGGAGGTAGGTGTTATACAAATCCTGGGACGCAGGGTTTCGATGTCGCAGCTCGCGGAGACTCTGCAACGATCAACAAGAACGCCGGTATGGGACCGAACCGGTCTTTCAGGAAATTACTACTTCGCATTCCGCTATGCGCAGGATCCCAGCGCCGATTCGGCAGGGGATGAACCAGTGCTCGAGACTGCGCTGCGAGAGAGCCTTGGTCTCGAACTGCAAAAGCAAAAAGGACCGCTTGAAACGTTGGTGATCGACTATATTGGGGCGCCATCGGAGAATTGACGAGTCGTGATGCTGCGCCGGATCAGTCTGCGTGAGGCGTTACCGGA
>Ga0181520_10003324_pt1 | contig 28416 bp, 25 predicted proteins | sample PEATcosm2014_Bin_29_FD_132451 | JGI IMG/M metagenome (GOLD analysis project Ga0181520, IMG submission 132451) | Peatland microbial communities from MTU Mesocosm Facility, Houghton, MI, USA - PEATcosm2014_Bin02_30_metaG | ecosystem: Environmental > Terrestrial > Soil > Wetlands > Peat | place...
GAATGCAGCAGGCTAATTATGACTCACGACGCCATCACAATTTCACCGGGTCCGCGCCTTCGGGCCGCGATGATTCTTGCAATCATTGCGGACGTGCTGCAAATTGTTGTCTTCCCTCTCTTTGTTGAGGGCGTCGGGTCACCTGCTGATGACATACTCGACTTGGGAATGGGCGCTGTGCTGACTTACCTTCTTGGCTGGCACTGGGAGTTCCTGCCATCATTTCTTGGTAAGTTGGTGCCTGGAGTTGATCTGGCCCCTCTCTGGACGTTGGCAGTTGCAAACGTCTATCGGAAGTCGAAGCGGATTGCTCTCGCCAGAGAAGGAATTGGAGAGGCGCATCCTGAGCAGGAAGCCCCGCGAAATACGTAGGCCGTGCGCGCCGCCATCGCGATGTGCTCTTATGTCCGTGAGGCATGGGTATTGTTGCTTGAATGTTGATCGAGCGCTGCACGAGAATCATCGGTACCGCATTCATCGGTCTCATCAAGGCCTACGGTCAGTGGGAATTCTACGATGATGAAAGATTTGTCTTTCTCGAAGGTCTACCAGTTGCTTGAACCGGGTCCGGTGGTACTGCTGACGACCGCCTGAAAGGGACGCGCCAACATCATGACGATGTCCTGGCATATGATGGTCGAGTTCGAGCCTCCTCTAGTCGCTTGTGTTGTCAGCAATGCCAACTATAGTTATGCAGCACTGCGAGAAACCAAGGAGTGCGTGTTTGCCGTGCCGGCGCGGAAGTGGCGGTAAAAGTCGTGGGGATTGGCAACTGCTCCGGCCGAGACATGGACAAGTTCAAGAAGTTTGGCCTTACCGCTGTCCTAGTGTCCTGAGTCAGAAGTTCGCAGCATAACATCACTGTCATCCTGAGCGAACGGGGCCCCAGGCGTTCTCTTCAGCCTGGGGGTGGTGAGTCGAAGGATCTGAGGTTTGTAAATGAATGCCGAAAAGCAAACGCAGGTCCTTCGACTCCCTTCGCTACGCGACGGTCGCTCAGGATGACAGTTTTTTGTTGAACGGACTTTAGACTCAGTACACTAGCTGAGCGCCGCGTGATCAACCGGGCCGTCTGACTCCCACACAGCCGAGAGGCGCGATAGAGCGCTCGCCTCATCAACCGTTCGGCCACCCTGCCTTTCATCCTCAAGCCATCTAATCGTTTTTTACACCGAGCGATGAAACCGAAGGTCTGCCGATTCAGTCCGGTCGCCACGTAAACCGGCAATAACGGTGTAACCATAGCGAGCCAGACATTGCATAAATCGAAAGCCTCCGGCTCTGCAGGAGGGTACTTACTCCCTTCACTGAATGTCCGTGCTAAAGCCCTGACCTGCCATTCCCCACCCCATATTTCAGCCTACGACAACACACGTCCCAAAAATCCCCTTAGTCCCCAACTTCCCAGTGCCACGGTGAAGAAGACCAAAGCCAGAAGAATCGCCGGCCATGGCATATGTGCAATACCGGGAGTGACGGCGGCGCGCAGACCTTCGCTCATGTAGACAATGGGATTGAAGAGAACGGCGATCGAGAGCCAGCGAATGTTGGTGAATAATCCCATCCACGGGTAATAGACGCAGCCCAGGAAGGTGATGGGCACAACGAGGATGGAGAAGACCAGTCCGATCTGCTTGGGATTCACCGTGGAGCCGATGACCAGTCCGAGCGATCCGGCAAGCAAGCTGGCGAGTATGAGAACCAATGCGAGCAGGAACCAACTGGCGACGTGAGCGACGACGGGCTTGGCGGGAACGTAATAGGCCATAGGAATAACCATGAGCGCGGCGATGATGCTTTGCATTGCGCTGAAGCAGACCTTTTCAAGAGCAACGGCCCAGAGCGGCAGCGGGCACATCACGCGATCGTCGATCTCGCGTGTGATGCCGAACTCCGAGGAGAGCGGCAGCGCCACGGCTGCGATGCCGGAGAACATGATGGCCACAGCCATCAAGCCGGGAAGAAGAATCGTGCCGAAGTCCACGCCGCCCGCAATCGCCATCGGATTGCCGCTGCTCATGCGCGGCAGGATAAAGGTGAAGACAAACAGGAAGAGCAGCGGCTGCATTCCCACGCGCAATAGAAACGGAAGAAACTCGCGGGTCAGAACACGCAGATCACGTAGGAAGAGTCCGAGGAAGGAGTTGAAGAAGATGCCCAGACCGAGCCGGTGAGTGTGGGAATCGCGGGTTAGCGAATCAGTGGTGCTGGATCCCTGCGTCCTGCGCTCTGTTTTCACTGTATTATTCACGCAATTCCCTCCCGGTGAGCTGAATAAAGACGGTCTCCAAACTAGGCTCGGTAATCTGAAGATCGCGCAGGCCATCTCCGGCGGCGGCTTGCACCAGCTCCGGCAACAGACCGTCGGAGTTGGCAGCAATTACCCGCAGCCCATCGGGAGTGCTCTCGGCGCTGCTGACGCCGGAGCGCGCTCTAAAACGGGCCGCGAGCGCATCACGGCCACCGAGTATTTTCAATTTCAGATTGAAGATGGTGTGCGCGCCGTAGCTTTGCTTGAGCTCCGCCGGCGAGCCAAGAGCCAGTAGCCGGCCGTGATCGATAATGGCCAGCCGGTCGCTGAGCGAGTCGGCCTCCTCCATGTAATGCGTGGTCAGAAGAACGGTGATGCCCTCCTTGCGCAGTCCTTCGACGGCGGCCCACATCGCCATTCGGCTCTGCGGATCGAGACCGGCGCTGGGTTCGTCGAGGAAGAGAACCGTGGGCCGGTGCGCGATGGCGCGGGCAATCTGCACCCGCTGCGCGAGGCCGCCGGAGAGTTGCGCGGGGTAAACTTGCTTGCGCTCGGTGAGCATGAATTGAGTCAGCAGCTCCAGCGATCGCGTCGTGGCCTGCGCGTGCGAAAAACCGAAGTAGCGGCAATGGTAGTAGAGGTTCTCGTAGACGGTCAGCGAGCGGTCCAGCGTATTGAACTGCGGCACAACGCCGATCAGCCGTCGCGCATGAGCCGGATGACGCACCACATCGATGCCCGCAATACAAACCCGTCCGCTGGTGGGCAGCGCGCGCGTGGTGGCGATCGAGATGGTCGTCGTTTTGCCCGCGCCGTTCGGGCCTAACAAGCCGAATATCTCGCCCTGTTTCAACTCCAGGTCGATACCATCAACGGCGACCACGCGGAGCTTCGACATATAGATCTTGGTCAGCGCTTGAATTTCGACAATCAAGTGATTCACCTGGCGCGGGGGAAAGAATCTGAGTTCATTGCAAGAGTACCGCACCGCGACCACGCGGCTACTCTCGCCGAAAGCGATTGGCCTGCTCGAATTCATCGCGCAGCGCCGGAGTGCGCAGGTTCTCGCGCAGATGCGCCAAACGCAGCTCCAGCGCGTGCAGTGCGGCGGCGACAGCATCGGTGTTGGTGGCGGCGATGTCGCGCCACATCGAGTAGGGGCTTGCCCCCAGCCGCGTCATCTCGCGTAGCGCCCGCCCGCCCACGTCCTTCAACTCCGGCGCGTCGCCAACCTCTTCTTCGAGCAGCGCGCTGAGCGCCGTCGAGACAAACTGCGGCAGATGACTGACCCACGCGACTAACTCGTCGTGGCGCACGGGATCGAGATCGATGCACTTCGAGCCTATCGCCACAACCAGTTCCCGCCAATCGGCGATAAGTTCCAGAGCGCGTTTGGAGCGCACACATCCCGGAACATCGGTGAAGAGCCAGACGCGATCGCGAAAGAGCGCGGCATCGCCCAGCGCCGCGCCGCCGCGCTCCTTGCCCGCCATCGGATGACCGGGAAGGAAAGAGGCGCAACCCATCTGGTTATAGTGCTCCATTCCGAGTTGAGTAATCCTGGCCTTTGTGCTGCCCACATCAGTAACAAGCTGGTCGCCGCCGAGGTGCGGCGTGAGCTTCTCCATCAGGTCGAGCGTCGCGTAGATTGGCACGGCGAGAACCGTCACTTCAGCTTCACGTGCAGCCGCGATGGGGTCGGCTGCAATGGCGTCGATGGCGCCAGCCTCCAGTGCCAGCCGCGCCCCCTCCGCGCCCCGGTTCCAGCCGACGATCGAGCCGCGAAAGCCCGACGCTCGCAGCGCCAGCCCCACCGATGTTCCCAGTAATCCAGTGCCCAGAATTGCGATGCGCTCGATCAATCGAGTACCTTTCCAATCCGTGAATGTATAGATTCAGGATAATACAATTGCGATGCACGAGATGGATAGAAGAGAATATTGAAATGCTATACTCGGAAAAATCTGATGATGAGGCAAATCTACCTAATGAACGCAAAGGGAAGAATCGAAATGAACAGACGCTCTTATCTGCCCCAGGTGAAAATTGTTCGTATGATCTTGTTTTTCTTGTTGTCTGTGCAAGTGTTCGGTCAGGCTTGGCCTAAGATTCTGGCACAACAAGTGGTTGCTCCTTCTGCGGGAAATCCAGCAACTACTTCCACTAAAGCGTTGCCCAAACAGCCATGGCAAATACGTCGTGAAAAGTATTGGGCCACCGTAAAAAATGCGAATTTACAGGATGCGGACGCGATGAAGGAGATGAATGCGGTCCTTACTGAATTCGAGACGCAGGCATTCTTACGGACACCTTTGGAAAACATGGACATTCTTGGAACATACTATATTCCAAAAGAGGGCATAGATAAGGCCTTTATTGTTGTCGTCGCCAATGCAACACTCGGATGGTACGATGCCCTGCGATTTGGCTCGGAATCTGGCCGAGAAGAAATTCTAACCAACGAGAAGTTCTTTCTGCGCGCATTCACTATCTCAGACCCCAAAACAAAAGATCAATTTATAAAATTCATTAAAAAACATCCGGATCAGGTCCAAGCTGCTGTATTAAGTGGATTCGAGATCGCAGAAAAGTACAGGAAGAACCCTTCCTACGATGTTCATTGGCCTACCGCGTATGGACTGGAAGGCACGATATGTGCTCTCGGCGGTTCCTGCGAGAAGCCCAAAGAGATGCCTGTAGAACAGTGGGATAAAGCATGGGTGGATGCGAAACAAAGAGTGATGGCCTATTATTTGGTTTCGAATAGCTCGACAAAATAATCCTGTTTCCTGTCGGTGTTCTCCCGGGTGCCTAACAGCTTGGCACCCGGGCCGCCGCTTCGTTGCTTCACTCATGTTGGCGAGATTAGCGGAGTTAGCCAAAACCAACTCCGCCAACACGCGCGCAGCGCGGCTACTCCGCTCTTACAGCGTTCTGCCCACCGCCCCGGCAATCACCCGCAGCTCGCCCATCAGCTTCTCGAACTGATCCAGATACAGCGTCTGCGCGGCATCGGAAGCGGCCTTGTCTGCGTTGGGATGAATCTCCACCAGAATCGCATCCGCGCCCGCGGCCACGGCGGCCTTGGCCATCGGCGCCACCATATCCCGCCGCCCGGTTCCATGCGACGGATCGGCCACCACCGGCAAGTGCGACAACTTGTGCAGCACCGGAATCGCCGAGATGTCCATGGTGTTGCGCGTCGTCGTCTCGTAAGTCCGAATGCCGCGCTCGCACAAAATCACGTCGTAGTTTCCGCCAGCCATGATGTACTCGCTCGATAGCAGCAACTCCTCAATCGTCGCGGCAATTCCGCGCTTGAGCAGCACCGGCTTGCGCGCCTGCCCCAGCTCGCGCAGCAGATTGAAGTTCTGCATATTGCGTGCGCCCACCTGGAAGCAATCCGTATACTGCAGCATCGGCTCAATCTGTGCGATCTCCATGACCTCGCTTACTGTAAGCAGGCCATGTTCCCGCGCGGCCTCGTGCATCAGTTGCAGGCCCGGAATTCCCAGCCCTTGAAAGGCATAGGGTGAAGAGCGCGGCTTGAAGGCGCCTCCACGCAAAAAGCCCGCGCCCGCGGCTTTCACGCATTTGGCAATCGTGAAAATCTGCTCGCGGTTTTCGATCGCGCAGGGTCCGGCTATGACGGCAACCTGCTGGCCGCCGATCTTGACATCGTTGGCGAAATCGACCGCCGTGCCCTCTGGGCGAAATGCGCGGCCCGCCAGCTTGTAGGGTGAGCTGATGCGATGCACTCGCTCTACGCCCGGCATCACTTCAAATTTACTCAGTTCAACATTAGCGGTTGGTCCCACTCCGGCCAGAATGGTTTGGCTTGATCCAGTGGTTCGATGAACACTCACTCCCGCTTCCACCATGGCGTCGATGACTGCATCGATCTGCTCTTCGGCGGCTCTCTCCTGCATGGCAACAATCATTGCGTCTTCCCTGTCTCAGGCGTCTCAGCGCCAGCGGCATGGCCCGGCGCGAGCGCCTGGGCGTCCCTCTCCGAAGCCAACTCGTCCCGCTGCAAGGCCCGCATCACGTCGATGATGCGCTCATAGATATGCGTCAATTCGATGTCCGGCAACGGGCCTTTGTTGGCCGCGCGCACATTGGCATAAACCAGCTTCTCGCGCGCCGGCTCATAGATCGGCAGCGAAGTAGCGGCCTTCAGGGATCCCACCATCTTCGCCGCGCGCGCCCGTTCGCTCAGCAATTCAACAAGCTGGCGGTCCAAAGCATCAATCTGATTTCGCAATTCTTCAAGCGTCATTTCATCCTCGTGTTGCGCCCGGCGCTCACGCGATTCATCCGTCGCGCCGGTTGCATGGGAACAAGAGTTGAACCAATACCAAATAGGGTTGCGTTACCGGGCCAGCGACGCCTGTGGCGCGCGCAGGCCCTTGATAAATCGAGCCACTGCGCCGGGCGCCGCTTCACCCCCCACGGACGAAGACCTGTCCGCAGGAGGCCCGTTCTCCGCTGTCGAGCTTTCAATCACCTCGACGATTGCGCTGCCAACGACCGCGGCATCCGCGAACTCCGCCACCTGCGCAACGTGTTCGCTGGTACTGATGCCGAACCCCACGGCCACCGGCAGCCGGGACCATCGCCGGATACGCGCTACCAGTGCGGCTGCGTCGGAGGTCATGGTCTGCTGCTTGCCGGTAATTCCCACGCGGGAGATGGCATAAATAAATCCTTGTGAGTGCGTAGCAATCGCCTCCAGCCGCTCATCGGGACTGGTCGGCGCAGCAAGAAAGATCGGCTGCAAGCCCGCCCGCTCCATCTCAGCCAGGTACTCGCCCGCCTCTTCAACGATCAAGTCCGTCACCAGCACGCCATCCGCGCCCGCGGCCTTGGCATCGTCGGCAAAGTTCGTCAGGCCATAACGCAAGATCGGATTCAGATAGCTGAAGATCACCAGACCCGCCTCAGGCCGCGCCGCGCGAATCTCGCCGGCGACTGTGACTACATCCCGCAGGCTCACGCCCAGCGTGAGCGCCCGCTCCATGGCACGCTGAATCACCGGCCCATCAGCCAGGGGATCGCTGAAGGGCACACCCAGTTCGATCACATCCGCACCGGCGTCAATCGCCGCAATGGCAATCTCCCGCGTGGCCGCAAGCGTCGGGTCGCCCGCTGTCAGATAAACCACCAAGCCCGGTTTGTGCTCAAATCTAATCATCAAATTTCGCTTATGCGAGCGTCTGCCCCACCGCAGATGGCTGAATCTTCAACTCCCGCGCCAGAATCCCCATATCCTTATCCCCGCGCCCGGACAAGTTCACTACCAGTATGTCACGCGCCGTCATCGCCGGAGCTATTCTGAGGGCCTCGGCCACAGCGTGCGCGCTTTCGAGAGCTGGCAAAATCCCCTCCGTGCGCGCCAGCCGCACCACCGCATCCAGAGCCGCCGCATCATCCTGAGCCACATACTCCGCGCGGCAGGAATCATGCAGCATCGCGTGCTCCGGACCAATCGACGCATAATCGAGGCCGGCCGAGACCGAATGCGTCAGCGCAATCTGCCCATTCTCATCCTGCAAGACATAGGAGTACGTTCCCTGCAAAACTCCCGGCTCTCCGCCTCGGAAGCGCGCCGCATGATCGCCCAGCTTGCGTCCACGTCCGCCTGCCTCCACGCCAATCAGTCTGACCTCACGATCCCCCAGAAACTCATAGAACGCCCCAATCGCATTCGATCCTCCGCCAACACAGGCGATCACTGCTGTCGGCAGCCGGCCTTCGCGCTCCACAATCTGCTCTTTGATCTCTTTGCCGATGCAGGTTTGAAAATCCCGCACCATCGTCGGATACGGATGCGCTCCAAGCGCTGAACCCAACAGATAATAGGTCGTCCGGACATTGGTCACCCAATCCCGCATCGCCTCGCTGATCGCATCTTTGAGTGTTTTGGATCCCGACGAAACTCCGCGTACTTCAGCGCCGAGCAGGCGCATCCGCAGCACATTCAACTCCTGCCGCTCCATGTCTACATCGCCCATATAGACAACGCATTCGAGACCGAGCAGCGCGCAGACCGTGGCCGTCGCCACGCCATGCTGCCCCGCGCCGGTCTCGGCAATGATGCGACGCTTGCCCATCCGTCGCGCCAGCAATCCCTGGCCCAGAGCGTTATTGATCTTGTGAGCGCCGGTATGCAGCAGGTCCTCGCGCTTCAGGTAGATCTTCGCCCCGCCCAACTGCTCGCTCAAACGCTTGCAATAGTAAAGCGCCGTTGGCCGTCCGGCGTAGTTGTGCAGCAGATCGGCCAGCTCCGCCTGAAAGGCTGCGTCGGCTTTGGCCAGATCGTACTCGCGCTCCAACTCCGTCAGCGCCGCCATCAGCGTCTCAGGAACATAACGACCGCCATAAACGCCAAACCGCCCTGCGCGTGACTCGGACGGCATTGCCGGAAGAACAAACGATGCCATGGGGCCTCCTGCTGGCTTGACCCAAAAGTTGGGAACTCTTCCAGTTTACTAGAGCCTGTTATGAACTTTCTCACGGGCGTCGCCGGGAGCCAATTTTTCTCAGTTCGAGGAGCGAGGAGCGACGAATATCGAGTATCTTCGAGCGACGAGTGACGACGAAATGGGAGAAATTGGCACCGCCCCTTCGGGTTGCGGCGCAAATGGTGCCATACTTCGTTGTCATCCTCGACGGTGGACCCGCCACAGCCTTCGGATTCCGCCTCGTCTGACCCCATTTTCGCTCGCAACGCCGCCTGCGCGAAAGTTCATAACAGGCTCTAGCGCAAGTGGATTATGGAAATCGGACTGAATTTGCTCTTGGCTTGCCGCGCAAAAATCAAGCTGTTATGGAATCGGATGAGCGGCCGAATCCAGATACTGTAGCTTGCTGCCATTGGTCGTCTTCAAATCGCTCTCGGTCATCGTCCAGTCGTTTGCATCGGCGATGGTTCCTGCCGTCGCCGCTTCGATATCAAGATGATCGAAACGAAAATGATCGAGTGTCGCGTTGGGGTAAGCGGCAACGTCGAAGGCCTTCCTGGCTCCGGTTGCCTTGATATTCCAGATGTGAACATCGCTGAAATGAGGCAATCCCTGCAACTCCGGAACTTTGGTAGCAAGAGCTACCCAGTACGGAGGAATATCCTTTATGCCGGCGGGAATCGTGGCATAGCTGTAACTCGGATTCCAATTCATCGTAATGTGAATGGGAACGGCTACGCCTTGCAGATTCAGATCGTGAATGCGGATATTCCGCGCGCTGCCGCCGCGTGTGTGTGCGGATTTGAATAGAATGCCGGAGGGAACGCCGCTGAGAGCGGTAATGTTATAGACTTCGATCTTCTGAAAGCCGCCTGAGGTCTCGCTGCCAATCGTGATAGCGGCGGCGCCTCTGCGCACAATGGAATCGCGGATCGTCACATCTTCCGTTGCCCGATGGACGCGCAGGCCGTCGGCATCGCGTCCGGCCTTGAGGCAAAGCGCATCGTCATTCACATCGATGTCGGCGTGCTCGACCAGCACCTTGCGCGAAGAGTCAATATCGATGCCGTCGGTGCTTGGCCCCTTGCCGCCCTCATTGTTGCGAATCGTCACTCCGTCGATGTGAACTTCGTGCGAGTAAAGAACTTGAACCGTCCAGAATCCGGAGCGCTTCAGCAATATGCCGCCACCGAGGTGAATCCGCGATGAGTTTTGAAAGAGAATCAGCCGTGGTCTGCGAGCATCATAGTCCGCTGCCCAGCGCAACCCTTTTGGCTCATAAATGGCGCGAAGATCCCAATAAGACTTCCACCAGATTGGGCCATCGCCATCGATGGTGCCATGACCGGTGATCGTAACATTCTGCTGATCGCGCACATTGATCAGAGCAGACGGCCATGTCATCTCGATGCCGGCGATGCGCGTCGGCAGCATCGGATAATCATTGAGGCTCTCGGAACCGATCAGCGTTACGCCCTCCGGAACTTCAAGAGTGATTCCAGACTTGAGAAAAAGCGAGCCGGTCAAGTAAGTTCCCGGCTTCAGCGTGACAACTCCGCCTGTGATCGCGGCAGCATCGATAGCCTTTTGAATCGCAGCGGTATCAAGGGACCTTCCGTCTCCCTTTGTTCCGTAATCATTTGCCAAAAATATCTTCGGCGCGGCGTCAGCGGCTGCGCAGGCAAGCAAACCAATCATCACAATAGAGGTTGCATATCGAGTGAAGGTGCTCATTTGTCATCCAATTCTTCAAGAAGGATCGGACCGAAGAGTCCAGACGGGATCGGCTGCAAGTTATCCATATCTTGTGGATCGAAGCGTCTACCGTACTTGGCCCGCAGTGCGGAATAGTCGTGTGGAGGCTCTCCTGCAAGCAGATTGATCGCGGTATTGTAAACATGAACCTCGATCTGATTCTCGCCGGCGTGGACAAATCGCGCGATGTTGATTTTGTAAGGAGGATGCCAAAGCGATCCAGCCCGTTTTCCATTGATCCATACGATGGCCGATTCGCGGATCGGCGGATCCAAAAGCGCACTCATGCCGGAAGCATTGGGTCTGCGATGATCGACGACCGGCACTCCGCTCCCGAAGTCAATCGCAAGAGTCGAAGAAATAGAGCCGGAATTCTTGGGAGTCACTGTGAAGCTTCGCGTATATACGGCTTCGCCAGAATAGAACTGCCGATTGGGAATCTCTGTCCAGGAAGTCAATTTGGGGATAAGTTGAGACGAAGCGCTATCGGCAAAGCGAATCTGCCAGCCAGTGCTCAGGTCGGCAAGTTGTTTCTCCAACTCCTTCGTCGATGATACAGAGGCATTGGAGCTTTCACCTCGTTGGCCCGCATCCTGGCCGTACAGAATATAGATCCTCGACTCATAAGGAGCAAGGCTCAATGGCAGATGATTTCCCTTGGCCGATTGAAGAATGCTGCCGCTATCCGGATCCACTGCCTCAATCGAAGATCGCGTTGCGCGAAACTGAATGCTGCCGTCGATAGGCTGATTACCGGTGTTGGCGACGAAGTAAATATCGCTGTCGTCAAGCCGGCGATGAATAAATCCCAGACCGGCTGTCTGGCCGGTTGCGTTCACATCTGGCGGAAGCACACCGTGGAGAGCGGCGGTCAGTTCGCTATAGGAGGCTAACTGGATTCCCAGGGGATGACTGCCCTGAAAAACTTCTCTTGAAATCGCGGCAATTTTCGTGGAAGCACTCTGTTCCATCAGCCCAGGAGCCAATGATGGCAATCTTTCAAATGCAATCACCTTGCCTGTTGTTGCGGCATAGCTCTTGATTCTTTCATAGGTCGCCAGCGGAATACGGTCCGTCGGCGGCAGGATCAATACCGGATACGGAATGGTCTGCAATTGATCGATGGTAGCGGCATCGATGTAGTCGATGTTATAGCCGGCATCAAGAATGGCCGCCATCAAATCCGGAGAGATTCGCTTCTTCATCTCGTCGGTCACAGAGACATGACCCGGCGTAAAGGCGGCCTGTGCATCGTCTTCGGGAAGAAGAATGGCAATATCGTTTGCAGGTTTACCCTGACGCAGCAGCCAGCTTACGCGCTGCAAGTAGCGTGTAACATCCGGCATGACCGGGAACCACGGATTATGCGAGTTGAAGACGGCAGCCGCATAAAATGCCCATCCCGGCTCGCCCGCCTCCGGCGGAGAATATGGATAGCCGTGCCCGACGAACTGATTGATGCCGAGAAGAAACATCCGATCGGCCTCTGCCTTCATGTCTAGCGGTGTAGCGCGAAACGCGGGAGAATGAAGCCATGTCCACGTTTCCGCCGATGTAATGTTACGGCCATACAAGTGGCTGGCAGAGCTAGCCCAGCGGGTGAAAGAAAAGGCGCGCCACTGCGGGCCTTCGCCCTCCGGCAGATTGGGAATGGCCTCGTCGGCTAGGGTTACAGCCGGTTCACCATACGTCTGCGAGCGGAATCTGGTCTGATGATTCTCGGCAAACTTTGTAAGTGGTGAAAGATAGTTATCGCGGATCAGTTCAGAAAGCGTCACACCCCAGTCGTGCCGGATTGATTCCGCTTCCGGCGTAGCACCGGCAAGTAACTCCGGAAGATGTGGAATCAGATCATATCCGCGCCGCTTCTGAAACTCTTCCGGCAACTTTGCAGTCCAATCTGCGCCGTAGACTTCCAGCGAATCGGAGAAGACGGAGTACGGAGGCTGGCTGCCGAATGCTTTCAGCAATGGTGCCGCAACATCGTCTAGATGTTCGTCGATGGCAGCGCGGGAGAAGTGGTCGAGCACATAGCCCTCAGCCCCGGCTGCCGGTCGCTTGACCATTTGCCGTGTATGGCTGGCGATGAAAAAGATAGCTGTCTGCTTGCCTGGCGCAGTTGGCACAGAGCCAGTGGAAAGATCGATGCGCATCGCGGTCGCCGGATCGAAGGAGTCTTCCGCGCCGCTCACCTCAAAGGCGGCAACAATGTGATCGCCTTCATCCAGAGCAGGAGTAGTTACATGACTACCAACTATAGGTGCGGAAATTATCTTCAGGCGTCCCGCTGCCAAATCCAGAGTGGTCTTGGGCCCGCCATAGGGCCAGCCGCTTCCCAGAGTTATGCTGACGCGCAAACCAAGTGAGCGAGCGGTCCGATTGACGAAGCTGACATCATCGAGAAACTCCGGCGACAGATATTGCAGGTTCCTGATGCCTTTGGAATCATCATCGAGCACCAAAGGATATACCGGCTGAATCTCGACTCCGCCGATACCAGCCCCGCGCATGGTCTCCAGCTCCTTTTGTAATTCCGGCTTGGTTACGGCGGGACCAAACCACCACCAACGCATCATCGGCCGCGCATCTTCAGGCGGATTGATGAAACCTTGTCGCAGATTCATTTCTGAATCCTGCGCAGAAAGATGCATCGATAGCAAACAGACGAGAGCCAACAGGATCTTTGTGCGCAATGAGAGGAACAAGTGCGTGAGTGCGCGTAGCCGATCGATCATCGGAGTTACTCCTGGCTTGCGGGATAAGTCAATCACAATCATCCGAAGTCAACTTGGAGGAAGCCCCTTCCTCCCACTAGGCCTGCGGAACCTTCATGACATTGGTAGTCTCAGGCGGAATCGGGGTAGCGGGCAGACTGAAGGTATCCACCGGATCCGGTTTGGATGGATCGAAGCTGGGAATATCTTTGGTCAGCAGCTTGCGGAGCGGAAGCTTGTCTTCCCGAATGCCGCGAACCACGCAGCGCGCCAACTCATACGCTCCATATTTGTTGAAGTGAGTATTGTCGCTGATCGCTTTGGTTTGATTGGGAAAGGCATTGGCCGGGTAGTGCATGAATGCTTTCAGCGTTCCATCCGGCCCCATCGTTTCAAATAAAACCTTGCTCATGGCATTCAGATCGATGAGCGCAACGTGCTGAGCCGCCGCCACCTCACGAACCGCGTCGGGATAGCCCGCCAGAGAGTTGGTAATCTTTCCATCGGCATCGAAGGTTCGCCGGTTCATGCTGGTCATCAGAACCGGCGTTGCTCCCTTGGCGCGCGTCTGTGCGATGTAATCCACCAGCAGTCTCTTGTAATCGTCGAGGGAAACGGCGTTGGGCTTCTGATCGTTGTGGCCGAACTGCATGAAGAGATAGTCTCCCGGACGAATCAACGAGAATACTTTGGCGAAGCGCTGCTCATCGACGAAACTCCGAATCGTTTCTCCCGATTCGGCATGATTTGCAATGACGATGCCCGGACGGAAGAAGCGGGGAAGCATCTGGCCCCATGCAGCCCACGGCTCCACATCCTGATCGACAACGGTCGAGTCGCCGGCCAGATAGACGGTGGTTTCTTGAATCGGCGTGATCGAGATCGAGCGAAGACTGGGATGGTCGCCATTGAACTCAAGCGTGAGCTTGTTATCCCAATCCAAATTGCCCGGTTCACGAAACTTGAGCTTGACGCGATGGCCGGCATCCCCATTGATCTCCGGCACACGGACGTTCACGTCAAAGGAGCGAGTCACGGATCCCTTCGCTTGGATGGCAACCTTCTCCAGCATCAGCCGGCGCGCTTCGGCCCAAACTGTGGTCGTGGAGGCTTGATCGGAGCCGAGCACGACTGTCACTCGATAACTGCCTTCAGGCACAGCGGCGGAGAAGAAGAAAGGCTGGTCGCTGGAGCAGGAGGTCGCCAGAATCTCCGGCGCGGTGTTCAGGTCGAAGCCGGGAGTGGTTGCGGAAAAATGAGAGTTCGCGGTGAGCTGCACCGCTCCATTCCGCGCCTGCCCGCAAACGTACTGCTGACCATGAACAGCAACAGCGCTGGCGGCAAACAACAATACGATGAGGCTTTTCATATTCACTCCAAAAGTCTTGCGTTGAACACAGCGCGCAGTTCGCCGAACAGGCCTTAGGAAGCCATACCGAGGCCAATCAGATTGGTGGCCGCAATGATGATCAACATACCGGTCCAGAGCAGCCGGATCGGCCTGCTTCCCACACCAGCCCATTCGCCCAGCACCAGGCCAACCAAGCCCGCAAAAAGAACATATCCGCTCATATGTAGCGTCCAGTTCACATACGACAGCCGCTGCGGAATGTTGGCTTGACCCCACGCATAAAAGAAGAATTGCAGATACCACATGATTCCGCCGGTTGCAGCCAGAACTCCATTTTTCATCAGCGTTCCGCCGGTCTGAGAGAGATCGTCGCGGAGGGAGATTTTCTTCAACGCGCCCAGCCGGATAAAGCAGTAACTCAAATTCACCAGAGCGCCTCCGCCCATGATGATCACATAGCTGGGCAGCGCGGCATAGAGCGGATTCACTCCCAGATGCAGCGCCGCGGCTTTCAAAGGCTCAGCCGCATCGATGGCGAAGGCCATGCCGGAGGAAAAGACGCCGCACATCGCCGCCAGCAGCAATCCCAGCTTCAGGTTGAACTCCCTGGGCGCACCGCGAAGCTGCACTTCTTTCTGATGTCCGGCATAGGAGACGATGGCAACGCCAATCAGCGCGACCAGCACGCCAGCCATGGTGTAGAGACCGCTCCTGGTGGTAAACAGCATCGCTCCCTGGCCGTGCATCAGCGGCGGCATCAGCGTGCCCACCATCAGTGTGACGCCGATGGCGACACCAACGCCCAGAGAGATTCCCAGATGGCGCATGGTAAGGCCATAACTGACATTGCCGACACCCCACATAGCGCCGAAGAGCGCAATCTTGAAGAGAAGATGCGCGCTGAACGATGCATAAAAACCATGAAAACTGGGCAGCAGGAGCAAGCTCACAGTAATTGGCAGAAGGATCCAGGAAAAGAAGCCGGCCACGGCCCAGGTGGTCTCCCAGGACCACTTCTTGACCTTGCCAATGGGCGCATAAAACGATGCGGCCGATGCCGCGCCGACCATGTGCCAGCCGATGCCCGCGAGAATTGTCACGATTCATTCTCCTGTTCTTGCGCGTGAAGAAAATCTCCCGCTTACGAGATCCATTTTTCCATGGCCAGAGCCTCTGGCATAGGTTGCACGTGGAAGCGCTCGGCCAGAGCTTTGAGTTCCTGCGTAGTGATCGAATGCTTGATCCCGCCCATCGATAATACCTTGACGAGAACCTCGGCGGCTTTCTCGGCCGTATCGATTAAACCGAAGGCCTCATCCAGCGTCGCGCCTGATCCGAAGATTCCATGATAGGGCCACAATACGAGAGGATGCTTCATCATGGCGTTGGCCGTGGCCTCGCCGATCGCGGCCGTACCAGGCACAAGCCAGGGCAGCACGCCCATGCCATCCGGAAAAACCACCAGGCATTCGGTGCTCATCTCCCACAAGGCGCGCGTGAAGGCCGGAGCGGATAAGTCCAGCACATAAGAGAGCGCGATCAGATTGGTCGCATGGCAGTGCATGATGACCTGGCAAGCGCCATTTGTGATCTGCTGCCGGGAACGATGAGACTTGAGATGCGCGGAAAACTCCGATGTGGGTATGCCCTCGCCTCTGAATCCCCACAAGACCCGCGCCGTCTTTTCATCGGCTGCGATTTCAATCACGCCCAGATGCTCCTCCGGATCCAATTGCACGTTGCGCAGAAACTCTCCCGATGCGGTCACCAGAAAGTACTGCCCGCCGAGTCCGGCAACGGTTTCTCCGATTTCGACAACGCGATTCTCCGTCATGCTGGAGCGAAAGTATTCAACATCTTCCGGAGGCAGGCGCAGACTCACGTTGCCGCCGTTGCGTTCATTCCATCCCTTCAACCACATATCGGCGGTTGCCTTCACCATTGCCTTGATAAACCAGGAATCTTCTATCTTCATTCTTGTATTCTCCGTTGATCGTTCCCTATTTGCGCGATGCGCTCACAGCTTCCCGTCGCGCCGCAATCAGCTTTGGCAGAGCAGCTCAGCCCAGCGGCGAACGGCCTCGGAAGTGAGCGGTTTTCCATCGGCCTCGCTGGCGGCCAACTGCACGGCCAGATTGCCGATGGTAGAACTCTCCGGCTGGCCTGACTCGACCGGCAGCCCCGTCCGCTCCGCAGTCAGTTTCGTGAGCAACTGGTTGCGGCTGCCGCCGCCCAGGATGTGAATGCCTTCGAGTTTGCGGCCTAACATCCCTTCAAGATGGATAAGAGCCTCGGCATAGCGCACCGCCAGACTCTCAAAGATCAATCTGGCAAAGAGCGGCTCGTTGCCCGCGACATCGGCGATTTCATCAAGGCCGCGCGCCTTCAACTCCTGATTGATGCGCTCCGGCATCTTGCCGTCGAGCAGCAGAGGCTCGGCATCCACATCGATGACGCCCTGCGCCTCCTTGCACGCGGCGGCCTTTTGCACCAGATCCTCAATATCCCAGTCGCGTCCCGCCGCGCTCCAGCCATCCATGCATTGCTTCAGCGTCCACATCCCATTGACGTTGGCGTGAAAGCAAAAGCCTCCGCCTGCCGCGCCCTGATTGGTGTAACGCGCCTTCAAGGCATCGGGATGGGTAACGGGAGTCTGGACGAGCGTGCCGACCAGCGACCAGGTGCCGGAGCAGATGTATGCGGTTGCCTTCAAGTTGGATGAAATGCCCGCAATCGCCGAGGCGGTATCGTGGCAAGCCGGCGCGATCAGTTGCGTATCGCGAAAGGCGGGAAGACTGGCCAGCGGCCCCTTCAGGCGGCCCAAGATCGTTCCCGCCGGAACGATGGGCGGGGCGGCGGCGATGGGAACTCCCAGCAACTCAAAGAGGTCGCGCGCCCAGTCGCCGGTTTCAATATCCACCAGGCCGGTGTGAGTGGCGTTGGTGTACTCGGCAACGCGGCGTCCGCCCAGCCAATAGAGAACATACTCAGGCATACAGAGCCAGGGCGCATGGGGATCGATGCCGGAGGTGGGGTCGGCCATCAACTGATAGACGGTGTTGAGGCGCAGTGGCTGCGCGCCGGTACGGCGGAAGAGCATTTCATGCGGAGCAATCTTATCCGCCGCCTGCTGAGAGGCGACGGTGCGCTCATCGCGATAACAGAATGGCTCAGCCAGAGGCTTGCCCTCGGCGCTGAGGCGAACGTAATCCACGGCCCAACTGTCAACGGCAATGGAAGCAACCCCTTCGGTGGCGATCTCCGCCGCCTTGCGCAAACCCTCTTCGAGGCCGCACAGCATGGATTCGAGCGGCCAGCGAAGCGTCGTGCCGCGATGCACCGGCGCGTTGGGCAAGCGATGGATCACTTCAACGCTGGCTACACCGTTCTTCCAGCGCAACAGAGAGACGCGGCAGCTCTCCGCACCCAGATCGATGGCAATTCGGGAGTTTTTTTTCACTTCGGCAGGCATGTCGGGGATTTGGTTCACCGCAAAAATGCCTCCGGACAGTCCTCAGAGAAGCTGATCTGGAGAGAAGCATGAGCTGGAAGGATCATTCATATCACCGAGTGGAAATAAAGAAGAGCGTAGTCAAGATAACATAGTTTGAAGCAATAGGGAATATGTTTCCTAAGAGAATCGCGCAGAAAAACATATCCCGTACGGTTTTCGGCCTTCACCGCAACCTCAAAAATCTCCGCGCTTTCCCTGCGCAAATGACGATCAGCTTGGCCGCCTGAACGGCTTGCCGCAATGGCCTACGCCTTCCCCTCGGCTCCAAGAATCTCCGGAGTCACAACGCGGTGGCGGACGTAGTTATAAGGGGGCACGGTATGGCCGCGCAGCAGGGCAATTCCGATCTGAATGAGGCGAGGGCCATAGCTTTCCACCTCATGAGAAACGGAGCCGATCAGGGCGCTGTTGCCGGAACGCATCTCTTCCATCACTTCGGGAATACAATCCTGTCCGACGATGGCGAAATCCTCTTCACGGTTCAGTTTGCGTGCGGCGTCCAGAATGCCGAGGGCGCTGGAATCCGTAGCGGTGGCCACCAGGATGCGCTCTCCTTTGGGATGGTTCTTGAGAAACTCGGTCAGCGCCAACCGGCTCGGCTCGCGCATTCCGCGGCCTTCAATCTGAATGAAGCGGTCGGCGGGAATCTCATTGAGCCGGACGCGCACGCCATCGAAGGCTCCGGTGATGCGGCTCTGGACAAAGCTGCCGGCCTCGGAGAAGCCGACGCCCATCACCCAGTCCACTTTTCCCTTCCATTTGCGCAGAGCGTGCTGCGCCAGCAGGGAACCGGCTTCGTAGCCGACCTCGAAGTTATCCACGCCAAAGTAGGTGGCGTTGGGGTGGGGCACGTCGATGGCGACCAGTGGAATATCGGCCTTTTTGAAGATATGCGCCACGCGCGGAGCGACCGCCTCTTCCACCTGAAACTCCAGCGCCAGATCCACCCGTTTGGCAACGAACTCCTCGGCATTCTGGATGGCGACATCCGGATCGTAGCGATTATCCAGAAGCAGCAACTCCACGCCGGAAGCCGCGGCGGCGGCGGTAAGACTCTGCACCATCGCCTGGGAAAAGGGCATCTCCCCGCTCTGCGCGGCAAAGCCGAAACGCAGCCGCCGGGGGCGCGATACCAGCCGATAAAGGCCATTTTGCGTTTGGGCGACGTAGCCGCGGTGGACCAGCGTCTTGAGAATGCGATAGACGCTGGTCTTGGAAATCTGTGTCTTCTGGAAGACATCTTCCAGAGAAACCTGCGAGTTGTTCTCTTCCAGCAGCTCGATGACATCGAGCGCTTTGGAGAGAATCGGAATCAGGTACAGCCGCTTGATCTTCGCCTTGGGCAATGGTCTATCTCCATACGCGGCCCTCTTCATACAAGAAGGCCACATATCAGAATACCCCCTTTTATGCGTAACTGACAGCGGCAGAGCGCCGGCTTCCGCGTTCGCGGCCAATGCGCTCCACATATCCCCCGGTGCGCAAGGCCGCCAGCGGATCAACAGGCAGCCCGCGCTCCTTGCGCCAGGCAGCCACAAGCGGGCGGACATCGCTCCAGAACGTGCCCCGGAACAACTCCTCGGCGGCCACCAGATCGCAGGATTTCTGATGAATCGCCAACTGCTTGCGATCCACCAGAGCGGCCTTCAGCCATAGCTCCTGCGCGGTAACGACCGTCTGCACCGTCGCTTCGATCTTGCCCTTGAGGTTATGGCTCTGATCGACCATGAACGCGACTCCATCGGCCAATCCTTCGGCGATGCCGGTGTGAATCTCATGGAAGATGCGGAAGATCTGGTAGGGATCGATCGAGCCGAGCGTCAGATCGTCGTCGGCATAGCGGCGGTCATTGAAGTGGAATCCTCCCAAGAGGCCGGTGTGTAGCAGCCATGCGACGATCTGCTCGATATTCTGGGCGGGCAGATGGTGGCCGGTATCGACCAGGACGCGGGCCTGCGGACCGGCCGTGCGCGCCAGATGCGAGGACATTCCCCAGTCGGCGATGTCGGTGTGATAGAAGGCCGGCTCGAAGGGCTTGTACTCAATGAGCAGCGTCTGTTCGGGCGCCAATTTGCCGTGGGCGGCGCGCAGGGCCTCTTCCAGCCAGCCGATACGATTCCTGATGCTCTGTGTGCCCGGGTAATTTGAACCGTCAGGCAGCCACAGGGAGAGTTCGCTGGAGCCGAGTCGCTTGGCGATCTCGATCGAATCGAGCACGTGGTTCAGAGCCTGCCTGCGGATCTCCACCGAGGGATTGCAGAGTGAGCCGAACTTGTACTCCTGATCTTGAAAGAGGTTGGGATTGATGGAGCCGGCGCGCACGCCGTACTTTTTCTCCAGAGCCTGCACCTCCGGCACATCCTTGATGCCGTTGGGCAGATCCCACAGAACGTGCAAGGCCATGGTTGGAGTGACACCCGTGAGGCGATGGACCTCGGCGGCATCGGCAAACTTCTCCTCGATGGTGGAAGCGGCGGCGGCCTGCGTAAATTTGCCAAAGCGTGTGCCGGTGTTGGCGAATCCCCAGGAGGGAATCTCGATCTGGAATGAATCCAGAGCCTGAACTGCCAGGTCGAAAATTGCTGATTCGGATGATGTCATAATAGCTTACCTAATCCTTGCCGAGCCGGATTTTTCCGGTCTCAATTCCGTGTGGGCAGCACTGCGGTACGTTTCTGCCGAACTTTCGTCGCGCACCAGGATCACATGAAGAAAGCGCGGTCCGTGAACGCCTTTGATGCGTGTCATCTCTATGTCCGCCGTAGCGCTGGGACCGGAGATCCATGTCACCAATGCAGGCGGCTGCTTGCACCGGTCGAAGTATTCGGGCAGCGTCTCAACCACCTGGCTGGCAAGCAGGATGCACAGGTGCCAATCGGGCAACAACGTGAGGATGCGCCGGCCCTCGGCAGCGGTGTGGTGCAGCACAATCGTTCCCGAATCGGCAATGCCGCAAGTGGCCGCGGTGACCACCCCTTCCGCCTGCTCTACCTCAGCGGTAATAAGTCCATGATCGAGCTTCCAGTCAAAACCAAAGGCTCCCCACTCGGCGGGCACTCCCGTGGGAACCACAAATTTGCGCCGTCCGCTGGTGGCGAGCCGCGCCTCGATCGCGGCGGGCAGCTCTGTCGGCAACGACTCAACCACCTCGGCGTCATATTCGCGCAGCCGCTCGATCATCAGCTCCACCCGCTCTTCCTTGTTCAATAGACCGCGCCGCGCATAGCCGCGCGGCAGCGCCGCATAAGCCGCAGCCCTGCCAGCAGCATCTTTGGCGGCATCCTGCGTTGCCGCGCTGATGCGGTCAAGAATGAGTTGCCGGGATGGCGCAGTGGCGCTCATTTGCCCTCCTGACGTGACTGAGCGGCACGCTTTGCCCACCACTGGTGGAAGGTCTGGTCTGGCAGCCCGCGCAGATCGCGTGTCTGCGTCCACTTCCCGCCAACGCCCGGCAGTGAATGAATCCAGCCGTCTTTGCGGGTCCACAACTTGAGACCCATGCGCCCGAACCACTGCGCCGCATGGAAGCGCCAAGCTCCGGCAAAGATCAGATTGGCGATGCGCAAACCCAGGTACATCGGATCGAAGATGCGCCCTGCCTGCTTGCGTTCCTGATCGACCACCTGTGAGCGCAGCTCCAGCAGCACTTCGGGAATGTTGATCTTCACCGGGCAGACCTCATAGCAAGCGCCGCAGAGCGAAGAGGCAAAGGGCAGTGATTGCGCGTGCTTCATCTGCATCAACTGGGGAGTGAGAATCGCCCCGATGGGACCGGGATAGACCGAGCCGTAAGCGTGGCCGCCGGTCTGCCGGTAGACCGGGCAGGTGTTCATGCAGGCCGCGCAGCGAATGCATTTCAACGTCTGCCGCTGCTTTTCTTTGCCCAGAATCGACGAGCGGCCATTGTCCAGCAGAACCACATGGAAACTCTGCGGACCGTCTCCCTCGGTAACTCCGGTCCACAGCGATGTGTAGGGATTCATGCGCTCGCCGGTGGCCGAGCGGGCCAGCAATTGCAGCATCACTTCCATATCCTGGAAGCGGGGCAGCACCTTTTCGATGCCGGCCAGAGTAATCATCGTCCTGGGCAGCGTCAGGCACATGCGGCCGTTGCCTTCGGACTCCACCACGGCTACCGAGCCGGTTTCGGCAATCAGGAAATTCGCCCCGCTGATCGCCGTCGGAATCGAGAGAAACTTCTGGCGCAGGAAGGCGCGCGCCGCGTTGGTCAACTCCTTGGGATCGTCGGAAAGGTTTTTCAGCCCCATGCGCCGCGCAAAGATCTCCCGCACCTGGCTGCGATTCACGTGCAGCGCCGGTACGACGATGTGCGAGGGTTCCAGATCGCCCAGTTGCAGAATGATCTCGGCCAGATCGGTCTCGAAGACATCCACGCCAGCAGCTTGCAAGCAGGGATTCAACTGGATCTCGGCCGAAGTCATCGTCTTGATCTTGATGACCTCTGTGGCTTGCTGCTGGCGCAGCAGATCGAGGATGATCTTGCGGGCCTCCTCGGCGTCGGCGGCCCAATGTACCGTACCACCGGCGGCGGTGCAGCGCTCTTCGAACTGCTCCAGGTATGCGCCCAGATTCTCCAGCGCGTGTGCGCGAATCGCCGAGGCGGCCGTGCGCAGCTCCTGCCAATCCCTCTTCTCGGCCACCAGCTTGCCGCGCTTGGCCTGGATCACATCGATCGCGTGGGCCACATTCTTGCGTAGTTGCGGATTGCGCAGCACGGGCAGCACGGCCTTGGGAAATGGAGCCGCCAGGCGTGGGTCGAGTTCGGCGTGGCTTGCAGCCGAGAGGCTCATAGAGTTACCTCCGCCGGTGCCTCTTCCGTGCTGGCCAAAATCTGCGCCAGGTGAATCGTCTTCATTCCCGCATATTGCCTGTGCATCGCTCCGCCCAGGTGCATCAGGCAACTGTTGTCGAGCGCCGTGCAGTACTCGGCGCCGGTCGCAATCACATCCTGGAGCTTGACGGCCAGCATCGCCGAGGAGACCTCTGCATTTTTGACGGAGAAAGTCCCGCCAAAGCCGCAACATCGGTCGACATTGGCCAGCGGCGCCACTTCCAGACCCCGCACTTTGGCCAGCAGCCGGTAAGGGCGTTCGCCCAGATGAAGCGCCCGCACCCCATGGCAACTGGCATGGTAGGCAACCCGATGCGGAAAATAAGCCCCCACATCTTCCACTCGCAGCTTGTCGATCAAGAACTCGCTCAGTTCAAAGACCCTCGGCATCAGGGCCTCGTACTGCTTGCGCAACTCGTCGTTGCCCAGCTCCTAGATCAATCCCGGATACTGATCGCGCATCATCGCCACGCAGGAGGAGGAAGGAATCACGACGGTATCGGCATCTTGATAGAGGCGGACAAATCGCTTGGCCTGCGAAAAAGCCTCTCCGCGAAAGCCGGTGTTGGCGTGCATCTGGCCGCAGCAGGTCTGCTTGGGTTGGAATTGCACTTCGACGCCGAGCCGTTCCAGCAAGCACACCACCGCCCTGCCCGTCTCCGGGTAGAGCGTGTCGTTATAGCAGGTGATAAAAAGCGAAGTGTGCATCTGTGCCGCCGATTCCCCAGCGCCGAGGCTCGAAAGGCTATGCTATTCGATAGAAGGACAATTTGTCTATTGCATTCTTTCCCGGAGGTCTCTCGTTACGTAAACGATTACTCTCTTTCTCATCGTAATTCAATCTCCATCAAGCCGCTACGGGCGAAAACGGGAAGTCTTGTCTCTCCGCCTATCTGTCCCGTATTGCGCATTCCAGTGGTTGCGCTTGAAGCAAAATAGCCCTGATTTTACCGGTCAGGAGCGGGATTTGCGGATGATCTCCATATATTCGCGCGCGGTCTGCGTGACGATCTCCGGCTTGCCTTCGGCGATGGCTTTGGAGTTAACCAGATCGCCGCCCACGCCCAGCGCGAAGGCTCCAGCAGCGAGAAACTCTGCCGCGGTCGACAGCGAAACTCCGCCCGTGGGAATCAATTCAATCTGCGGCAGGGGAGCCTTCAGCGCCTTCAGATACTTGGCGCCGCCCAGCGCACTGCACGGAAAGACCTTGACCACATCGGCGCCAGCCTCCCATGCCGTCACCACTTCAGTGGGAGTCAGCGCTCCCGGCATCACCGCCACGCCATAGCGGCGGCAGATCTCGATTGTCTTCACATTCAACGACGGGCTGACGATAAACTCCGCGCCGGCCAGCATACAGGCGCGTGCGGTCTCTGGATCCAGAACCGTTCCCGCTCCGATGAGGATGCGTCCCTGGGTCCGTTGCGCCAGTTGGCGGATGACGTCGATCGCTCCCGGAACCGTCATCGTCACTTCCAGCGCCGTCACTCCGCCGGCTTCGATCGCCTCTGCCAGCGCCAGCGCTTCATCGATCGAACTGGCGCGCAGCACCGGCAGCAATCCAATCTCCTTGATCCGCTTCAGTACATCGTCTTTCTTCATCGCCATCGCTTCAACTCTCTCCGCGCAGCTTTCTGATCCTGTATTTCCTTCGGGACGGAGTTACCGTGAAATCCGCGCTGCGCCGCCGCCCATCACGCGCAGAACCTCGGCAAGGCTGGCCGTACTGGTATCTCCAGGTGTGGTCATTGCCAGCGCGCCGTGCGCCACGCCGCACTGCATCGCCCATTCCATCCCCTTGCCTTCCAGCAAACCATAAATCAGCCCCGACGCAAATGAATCTCCGCCGCCGACGCGATCCAGAATCTCCACATCGCGCTGCGGCACGTGATAGATGCTGCCGTTGCCCAGCGCAATCGCTCCCCATGCATTCCGCGACGCCGAGTGCGCCGTGCGCAAAGTGGTGGCGATCACCTTCAGGTTGGGATAAGCCGCAGAAACCTCGCGCAGCATCTGCTCATAACTGGCAATGGGAAGCTCGTCGAAGTGTTCGCTGACACCCACCATCTTCACGCCCAGCACTGCGGAAAAATCCTCCTCGTTGCCGAAGAGTACATCGACCTTGCGGACTAACTCGCGGTTCACTTCCTGCGCCTTGGCCTTGCCGCCGATCGCCTTCCACAGCGACTCGCGGTAATTCAGATCGTAGGAAACCACCGTCCCCGCCGCCTGCGCCGCGCTCATCGCCTCCGAGGCAACGATCATCGTGGTATCGGAGAGCGCCGCAAAGATTCCGCCCGTATGCAGCCAGCGCGATCCCTGCTGCGTGCTGAAGATCGACTGCCAGTCGAACTCCCCCGGCGCAAGCTGCGAGACCGCCGTGTTGCCGCGGTCCGAACAGCCCAAAGCCGCGCGGACGCCAAAGCCGCGTTCGGTAAAATTCAGTCCATTGCGAACCTTGCGCCCCACTCCGTCATATGGCTTCCAGAGAACCAGCTCCTGATCGATGCCGCCTTGCAGCATCAGATCTTCCACCAGCCGTCCCACCGGATTGTCGGCCAATGCCGTAGCAATCGCGGTGCGCAATCCAAAACAGCGGCGCAATCCGCGCGCCACGTTGTATTCGCCGCCGCCCTCGGATGCACGAAAGTTGCGCGTGGTATGAACCCGGTCATCGCCCGGATCGAGCCGCAGCATCACCTCGCCCAGGCTCACACAATCCCAGCGCGCCGATCCAGCAGCCTTGATCGTCAGTAAATCGCTCATAAAATTCCCATCGCAAAATAATTCAGATAGAAAACCCGAACAAAAAGTATTCTACATTGCGTGAGCGGACGGCGCCCCGATGCCATTGTCCTACTCGTCCTTCTTCTCGTTCCGCGCCTTCACTTTGAACCAGACCGGCGTTCCCTTGAAACCAAAGGCCTCGCGGATTTGATTTTCGAGAAAGCGCTCGAAGCTGAAGTGCAGCTTGATGTCGCGGTCGGTAAAGAGCACAAAGGTGGGCGGAGCCACAGCGGCCTGCGTCATATAAAAGATGCGCACCCGCTTGGCCATCGGCACCGGCGCGCGCTGGAAATCGATCTTCTCCAAAAAGCGGTTCATCTGCCCGGTCGAGATGCGCTTGCGCCGCTCGTCGGCCACTGTCACCACCTCATGCAGCAGGCGCAGCATCTGTTTCGCGCCCGCTCCCGTCCCTTCCAGAGCGGAGAGGAAAATCACCGGCGCATAATTCAAATACTTGAGCACCGAGCGCAACTGCCTTTCAAAAATCTCGCGATCCGCCGGAGGCTTGCCGTCCGTTCGTCCCGTAGTTACCGCATCCCACTTGTTCACTACAATGATGACGCTGCGTCCGCTCTCGTGGGCATAGCCGCCGATGGTGGCGTCGGCTGCCGTCACTCCATCAACCGCGTCGATCACCAGCAAAGCCACGTCCGCCGCTTCCAGATGACGCCGCGCCATCACCACGCTCAACTTCTCCGCCATCAGATGCGTCTTGCCCTTGCGCCGGATGCCCGCAGTATCCACAAAGCGCAGTTGCTTTCCCTCGAACTCCAGCACCTCGTCAACCGCGTCGCGGGTGGTTCCGGCAATCGGCGAAACGATCGCCCGCGAGGTGCCGGTCAGCGCATTCAGCAGCGTGGATTTACCGACATTCGGCCTGCCAATGATTGCAATCGAACTCTCGTGCTGTTCAAACTCGCCGTGGGTGCGATGAAGCGACTCAGCGTCCGGCGAAGCATCGTCGATCTCTTCCGCTGAGTCTCTTTCCTCCTCGGTTGACAGCTCTTCCGTGGACGCGGGAATCGCTTCGGCAATCGCCTCCAACAGGTCGCCGATCCCCAGCCCATGCTCGGAACTGATGGGATACAAATTGTGAATGCCCAGTTGGCGGAAGTTCTCCGCGGCCATCGCCATGGCCTCGCCCTCAACCTTGTTTACCGCCAGAAACAGCGGCTTGCCGCCGCGAATCAGCATCCGCACCAGATCGTAGTCGGGGCTGGCCAACTCGGTTCGCGCATCCACCACCAGCACCAGCGCGTCAGCCTCTTCAAGCGCCACGCGCGCCTGCGCATAGATCTCCGTGGGGATCAGCTCCGCATCGTCGGGCACAATTCCGCCCGTGTCCACCACGCGAAAGCCGCGCCCCATCCACTCGTACTCGCCATAGATGCGGTCGCGCGTGATGCCCGGCTCGTCCCCCACAATCGAGCGGCGGCTCTTGGTCAGCCGGTTGAAGAGCGTGGACTTGCCGACGTTGGGGCGGCCCACAATGGCCACCAGCGGCAGTGCGCCCGCGCGCGACTTCACCGGCACAACCGACTTATGATACTTCGACAAAACGAACTCCGATCGCCGTTTGCACGGCTCAGCGCATACACTCGCTCTTCAAAGTCTAGTTCACTTGGCTCAATGAATCACGCCGATCGGCAAGCAGGCGGCATGGAATTCAGTTTTCTCTCATCTCACTGGCAAGAATTCGGCACTCAAATTGCCCTCCCGCTCCACAGGAGGGAACGATGCACATTCACGGGAACTCCCTGGCCATCCATGCGGCCAACTTTTATGCTGCCAGTCAGGGCGAGAAGGCAGCCGAGGCGCGTCGAACCGCCGAGGTCTGCAGGAAGCTGCTGACGAGCGCAACGGAGATTGATGGCGCAGCCACTCCGGAAGAAACTCTGATGATCGGTCAATGGTTGGATGCACGCCACAGTCAGACCCAGAGCGAAGACGAATATCGCTCCGCGGCCTCGGGCCGTCTCTCGGAGTTCGGCTGAGCCGCGCCGCACAGCAAACTCTGCTGCATCTGCCAGCAGGATCGAGCGCGCACACTATGATGGGGATAGCGCCCGCTCCCGATGCCTGCATCAGAGATCCCATCCCGCGCCCTGCCCACGCTGCACGAGTTCTTCGCGCCGGGAGGTGTCCTTGCTCGCTCGCCGCTGCCCTATGAGTACCGGCCCGGCCAGTTGGAGATGGCCAAAGCCGTCGAGCGCGCACTCGCCGAACGCCGCCACCTGATCGTCGAAGCCGGCACGGGCACAGGCAAGACGCTGGCCTATCTCTTGCCCGCGCTGCGCACCGGTCAGCGCATCATTGTTTCGACGGGCACCAAAGCCCTGCAGGACCAGCTCTACTTCCGCGACATTCCCTTTCTGGAGACGCTGCTGGGCGAGCTGCGCGTCTGTTACATGAAGGGCCGCGCCAACTATCTCTGCCGCCACAAACTCACTGCGCTGCGCACGCAGCCGATTCTGTCAGGTTTGGAGGAGATCGATCAGTACCGCCAGATTGCCGAGTGGGAGCAAACCACCGAAACCGGCGACCGCGCCGAGCTTGCGGGAATGCCGGAGTCGAGCGCTCTCTGGCAAAAGCTCGATGCGCGCACCGAAGCCTGTCTCGGCTCAACCTGCCCCGACTACCGCCGCTGCTTCATCACCGAGATGCGGCGCAAAGCTCTTGAGTCTGACATCATCATCGTCAACCATCATCTTTTCTTTGCCGATATGGC